>OMLO01001676.1_pt1 | contig 17269 bp, 15 predicted proteins | sample 1674811 | NCBI WGS metagenome assembly OMLO01 (sample SAMN06265003, study PRJEB25207) | coral metagenome | isolation source: Coral host | place: Mexico:La Bocana,Puerto Morelos, Mexico | collected 2008-11-13 | reverse complement strand
TGGCCATTTGCCCTATTATTGTTCACTTTACTACTTAGCGCGTGCGCTCGATGCATGACGTGGCGTGTGAATTTCGTAAGCAGTAAGGATGCGCAGAAACAATTAGCACGAACGTCCTTAATGAGTCATTGAACTTGAAATATGAAATAAGAAAGAGTGTTGAGGCCACTGATCAAAGTTCATTTTTTAAATCTACTGTCTCACTCTGGTGAAAATTAATGTTTATTCCAATTATGGAAATGAACAGCTTTTGGAAAAAAAAAAAATTGTAGAAAGTAGCACTTGATCATTTTTCAATAATAAAAAACTGTGCATGTAAAAAATATCATTTGGAGTTCTTCAAGTACTGGAGATCAAAAAGGAAAGCAGAGCATTCTTTTTGTTTGCCCAACTACACTGGTCACAGTCTGTTGCTCTGTCATGCATGCTATAATTATAACACCTCTGTTAAACCTCTTGTATAAATTCGAAATTGGTAGACAAGTCTGAGCCACCATATGATCAAAGTTTTTGACTGACAATTGTAGTGTACGTGAACAATGTATGATAGTCTTTTCTGTCGTATTTAACAAATAGATTCCATGTTACCATGCGTCTGTTCAGTAATAGATCACAGATGACGTCAAAATGTGGTAAGAACAAAAAAGTGGCACACGAGGCGATAGCCAAGTGTGTCACTGATGTTCTTGCCACATTTTGACATCCTCTGTGATCTGTTACTGAACAAACACACGGCAACATGGAATCTATTTGTTTTATACAATAAAAAACATACAACTTCAGCTTTTTATTTCAAAATCTTTCTCAGATACATGTACTCAAAAGCCGGCCTTTGCCCACTTTGGCAAACACGATAAAAAGCCATTTGACATAATCTTTTGTCTATACAAAATGAAGCAATTTCATTGGTTGCTATACATAACAAGGAATTGTGATTGGTCAAGAAAAATTACGCCACTGTCAAACTTGACTCAAATGGCTTCTCGTGGAATGAAAATGTTAAAGAAAATGCTGGAAAAGTCAACTCAGTTTTTGTCATCAGAGCAGCCTTGTGGGGTGAAAAGCTTGTCAGAATGAATGTTTCCTTGAACATTGCTGGAGTTCAAATAATAATTATGCTTGGAAAACATGTGCTTGCGGTCACCACTGGACGCCATTTGATTTCGAGTTTTGAATGAATGGAGGTTTTCCGACGTGGAAATTTGTGTCTTCTGTGGTTAGTGATTCTCAAATAATATTAGTTTGACATGGTATCCGAGACACCTTATGGCTGCAATACAGTTGGCCACGAGCTGTGGTGAGCTATACTTTTCTCCCTGTTGTGCCCTGAAATAGACTGGAACATCCGCGTCGGAAAGTAAGGTTAGGTGTTTATTTTAACTGAATTTAAGAAGTGATGATTTTATGTTTCACTCCTGACATCAATCTGTGTCAGCAACTATTTTAAGATTGAGAAAAGTTGACTTTGTAAATAAATTAATGTAACAAACACTTTGTTTATTGGATTTGTTAAATTCGAGGCATAGCAAGATAGATTTTGTGTTTGGTTTAGTCTCGCTCAACTGCCGACTGAGACTGCTTGAGTATTTTTTTTATGAGTCGTTCTCTAAAAAGAAACGGCTTTTTCTTACTTTTTCCTGCTTCTCGTACCTGTTCAATGCCTCGACAAGATGTTTTTGTTCTTTATCTTCAGCCAATCACGTAAAATATTATCTTATTTCTCAAAACTTTCCGCCATTATAAAATGCAGAAGGAAAAACTTTGCGGTGATGACATCAATCGTGCGTCTGTCCTCTAATAGAAAAAACTAATGAAAATGCGAGAACAACTTGGTTTATTGTATAATCCGTGATAGTTGGGAGGTACATACATGTACGTGTACAGTATGGGTAAAGGATATTACATGTATGTGCACCATACTACATGTATATACAATGAATACAAATGTATCTGTACGTCGTACTTACTGTAAACAGAAACATCCATGGTCATTTGTGCACTCCCGTTGCTGCTTGTTGCCAAGCAAGTGTATTTTCCTTGGTCCCTTGGATACCTTGTGCGCACTATAATAAGAGTGCTTCGAGAGGATGCATGCTCTTCTGTGCTCATTTCTATCACTTGATAATTGTGTCCACTACAGCTCTTACTAATATCTTTCAAACACAGTGGCATCTGCTTTCCATTTTGTAGCCATGTAATTTTGGGAACAGGGAAACCACTGGCTTCGCATCTCTCTTTAAACTTATTTGGCTCATTAACAACAACAGATGAGCCTAAAGATGTGATTGATGGTTGACTAAAACCTATGGAGCAACAAAAAATGAAAAGTAAAGAAATAACATTAAATGAAGATTATCGAACACTGCAAGTGATGTTGTGTAGGTCTTGTTGTTGGATATCCTCTCATAAATAGAAAAAAGTAGAATCTACAAGATTGCCAAATACACCTTGCTGCCATTATAGTGTTCTTTTGTTTTCCTTCAAATTACCCCTTGTTGCCTCGTTCTTGAACTTAAAATTCAAAAGAACATTTTTCTTTGAACGAGGCAACAAGGGCTAATTAGCAAGCAAATGAAAGGATTCTAAAGTGGCAGCCATTTTGGAATAGGATGTATTTAGAATAAAATATTTCCAATTTAACTCAATTTCGCCTCTTGGCATAACAAGTGCAAAAACCGGAACAGCTTAGTGAACAAACTTCAACCTTGTACAAAGACCTCTGAATTCTGACTAAAATTTTCCAAGTTGAACAAAGTAGAGGTTTTTATTACTAATAATAATTATTAATGTGGCCAAATGTAATTAAGGCTAAGATAAAAATGAACCAATATTACTGGAAAGCAGTCTTTCTCAGGGTGGCATATGGGGTGGCCAGGATACTTAATTCAATGTATTCTCTAAATTGAATAATCATGGAGACAAAACTAACCACTAAATACTACCAAATGTGAATAGCCATTTGTTATCTTGTCCCTATAAGACATCTGACACTTGTATGAGAAGCCACTGGGTGGTGAAGTTTGTGCATTTTTAATCACCAGTACTGAAGTGCTATAGGTTTCATTACTCCTTTGATGTGTTTGCTCAGCAGGAATTTCCAGGAAAGTCCCATTTACTTTCTTAAACCATTTGAATGACAGGTACTTTGGAAGACTCCTTGACATGTCAACTGCACAAGTGAAATCGAGACGCACACCAGCGACCACAACTTTTTTTGTTGGCGACACTTTCGCACGCGACGGTTTGACCTCTAAAGAAAAAGTGGAGATGGAGATGCCTAAACTGGACCACTGACTGAGAGCAAGTTAAGTTTGTTAATCATTTTGCGGCATTTACAGCTGCAGTTGTTCCAACCTTGTTCCCAGGGTCCTCTCTCTTCCTACCTTGAGAAAGTACCCTGGTTGTGGCTGGTCACGTGTCTGCTGGGTTTTTGCAGATTCCAGAGATGTGATTGAAGGGAGGGGCTGGAAAGTTAAAGTTTGTCTCAGCACTCTTGTCTACGGAGCCCAGTAGGGGAGTGCAATTTGTAACCCTCCCGTTGTGGATCGGCAAAAATCACAGGCATTGACACATTAGACATACATTCGTTCCGTAAGAGTTTTGTACGACGTATATTCGCCTACAAAGGTAGTTTTGACTTTGATTGAATTACTCAGCGACAGTTTGACGGTCAGCCCATTCTGTGCGGCGAGAAAAACTTTCGAAGAACTTGATATCAACAACATCTTCGTGCTGATTTATATTTTTCGATCGGCAAAATCACAACATTAACAACGGCATTGATGCATTCGTCTAGAGTTTGCCTACGTCCAGTGTTTGGCCAAGAGACTAACTATGAATTTGATTGAATTCATCCATTTGAAAGTTTGACGGTAATTCAATTCTCTTCAGTGAAAAATTTATTGAAGAACTTGACAACAATGACATCGGCCGCACGTTTGCAAAATCCAATGGCTTTCGTTTCAAAACTGTTTAGCGGTAAGTCCAGTCGAGAGACTTCTTAGTTCCTTGCCCCCAGGTGGGGGATAGGGCCAGTCGAGAGACTAGCTTCTCATTAAATTCAATGAATCCCATAGAAAATTTGACGATTATTTAATTCTTGTGCTGTGAAAAACTGATTAAACTAATCCGAAACAGGCTGTCGACGGTTATTTAAAAATGTAGTGAAAATAAGTAAACTTCCCTCTCAAAGCTTCTCAATCAACATCTCATATTACTCGTAGAAGTTCTGATAGAAACGAAGCACCGGTCAGGCAGGGTGTCTGAGAAATAACTTGCTTAACTATTAAAATAGCGTCTGCGAGGGCAAATTAAAGCAGCTTTCTCCACCATAGACAGTTTTGACACAATTAAGTCAAAGACCCACCCCCGGTGCGGATTTGATTTGTATACATAGACACGTGACCAGGGTACTTTCTCAAGGGAGGAAGAGATAGTACCCTGGGAACGAGGTTGCAGTTGTTCAATATAGTACTTCACGTACAGTTATGTGAACAAAGTACCAGGCATCACTCAGCAGTACTGGACACTAGAATGCAGGGAAGGTCTATGGAGGGGTTGATAAAAATTGAATTTTTCCTAACCTTGGTGCACTGATAATTTCTGCAGGCCTATAATATACATGTCCATGTACTACAGTGCAGCAGAGCGTAGGGTTTTCCAACATTTGAATGTTTTCAGCAAGAGGGCAAAGGGTTTTCAAAGGTGGACAAAACTTACATGTATTGAGCTGAATTTCACTTCAATCATAAAAGTAATTTCCTCCACATGGCCAGACCAGGTAAGCAAAATCATCCTTACAGCCAGTCAAATTGCTTCTTTGCCCAGAACATAATTATAACACCCTTGACAGTGGCCACTCTGGACAGTAATATATTACAGGGTCATTCCACAGTACTCTCCTGTTGCAGCGACTACAAGCGACTTTCAGAGACTTTCCTTATTATTACATTATTATATAAAAATGTAGACTACAAAGCACATTGAGACTGCTGTTGTGTGGTAGATGTCAATTACAGCTATTCGCAACAACTAGTTTAACTCACTCTGTATCAGATGAGTGGGACGCAACAGTAAGCTAGAGTATGTGGCTGTTGCAGAAACTACTAAACACAGAAATTCCATTATTATTGTTCCACCAAATTTAAGTGAGAAGTTCCCGAAATCTTGAAAAAATCAAAAATATCCGTCTGCTTTATCTGCAACGGCATTTTATCTAGTTAATATAATTGCCAAATCATTTAAATAGAGCAGTTTCCTTAATGTTGACCAAGTACAACCAAGCAGGGAATGGTAAAGAATGCAAAGAGGTTGAGGTCTAAACCAGTGGATTCTAAAGATGTCTCGTTTTCATGATGAAAAATAATAATTTTAGAAACTTGCTGAAAAATCTTATCACTGTGAGTGAAATTACAGAGAATTTTAGATTTCTTTTCTTTTTGTATAGTCTCCAGAACAGAATTCTTGTCCTCCACAACAGAAAACAAAATAATTATGTGAAGCTTATGACAATAAAATTCACGGCAAACTGTTGCAGTACAATAATTTACCCTTGAGGGTAAATTAGAACTTATCAAACGTGCATCAAGAAAGCTTCATGTGGTCACTCATGGAAAATTTAAGGTTGAAAAATGTTGCGGAGACTGCATTTTGCCAGTGGGAAACAAATACATGTATTGCATAGTTCAAATGATGAAGTCAGTTTGAATCAGCTGTTTTAGAAAAAAAGGACCAGTAATAGAGTCTATCTATTTGTCTTACCAAAAGTTTCAGCTAATACTTTTTTTTCCTACATGCAAACAAAAAGTTCATTTGTAGTCTCCGCAATGCCAAGTTGTCATTGCCCAACATCATTTGAAAAGTAAAGTTGAGACTCAAAACTCAGGCTAATTTGAAGACTTCCTAAAAACTTATATCCAAGGACACACAATGTGGAATGACCCTTCATTACCCACCAATAATTTTGTATGTAGATTGGTAGGTAGGTTGAGTCTTCACAAAAGCCAACTGGCCCATTATGCCAGACCTTATCCAGGTTTCTGTAGTATGAAGCGATTAAGAGTACAATGTATTTTTACTCCCCCCTGGATGGGATATTAGCCCATTGCAGGGTTACAGAATTATGTTCGCCGGTAGTCATTTGTACACCTGTGTGGGAGAGGCACAGTGAGAGTACAGTGTTTGTTCAAACACACAATATGAGAGATGAGCACACTCACCCTAAGGCCACTGCCCCACCCACACCCATCCTCATACAGGCTGGTGTTGTATTCATATATGAATAGGCTTACCTGTTTTGACGTATATTAAAACAACTCGTTTTATAACAGTTCCCACACCATTCCTGGCCTTGCATGTGTAAGATCCAGTATCAGTTAACAAGATTCCATGAATAGTAAAGACTTGCTTATCAAGCGTGACTCGACCTCCAACAGTTACCTCCTGATCATTATATAACAAAGTAGTAATATCATTTACATCTGTAGTGCGACAGCTGATCGAGTAGTTGGTGGTGCCATTAAGCTCTATGATAATCCATTCGACATGTAACTTATTTGGATCAATGTCAATGAAGGAAAAGCCTAGTGAAACAAACAAATGACATCATAAAAAAATTGAGTGTTGAAAACAAATTTTTGAAGCATAATTTGGAACTCTTATTACAACAAGCAACTTGTGTGTTCCTCGGCATATAGCACGCGCCCAGAACAAAGGGTACTGACTTTTTTGATCAACAATAAATGTACTTGTACATGTATGTACCCAAGTGTCTGAATATAACCTCCATTTGTTGTGAAAATATACACAGACATACACAGACAGATACGAGAGGCAACAGTTCTCAAAGAAAAGTTATGTTCATGATCTGGATCCGTCATTTTACTGGCCTATTTGCATGATTTTTGCATAAGAGATGGTGAAATTAGACATTTACCCTAACAAGAAGCCACCTACACTTTGCATGCACACAGCTCACAAACCACATCATAACAAGTAGATGCGCTAAGCTATATCAAAGTGCCTTTGAGCCATTGAACTCTGAAAACGCTTAACAGATGCTGGCTGCTTAATCGTGGCACAAACAATAGGAAAGCCCTCATTGGAGCTTTGATTACTGCGTGGCCACCTTATAGCAATGACATTTTAATGAATGGCCACTTATGAGGGGTGGGACTGTACACGTATGCTTGCACAATACTCTACAAACTTTCAAAGAACAAAATTTGCTTTTGCTGAAAGATTCTTGGTGAAAATTAAAGGCTGTGTACCTTGGAATATCTTGCCAAAATATGCAATGTGAGAATAATGAATGATAAGCGAGAGCTGTTGTGATGAAATGTTTAATCTATTTAGTATAGTTCTGCAGTATTGCCACATGTATATTTTAAAGTGTATATGATATGAACAATAATTGCTGGGTATTTAAACGGCTTTTCAAAATACAGAAGAATAACTTTTTCCCGTCTCCCTTTTTCCTTTTGGAGCGATTATTTTTTTATGCCGTATACATGTACACTTTAAAGATGGCATCTGATGATTATTGTGATTAATGTAAAGTAGAGCTTGAAGTGATCTCCTCTGAAAACCTCTAATGCGCTTATTAGGATCATCCGGCTACTAGATAAGTGACGTACGTATGGAAACAAACAGTGGTAAATATATTGAAGACCAATGATTGATGGAGTGAATGCCAATTTTCCATGACTCCCGACAATAGATAATGAATGACAATACTTCCCAATTTCCTGACCGTGAAGAAAGAGTAATCTTTTCCCTGACCACTAGTTGACCTTTTGTAGCCCGGGATAAAGTTTCTATTGATTCACTATGTCATACAATAAGCTTACATGACATACGGAAACCCAGAATCAATAATCGTGCTTAGCTGTACATGACTACGGATGGAGATTTCTACTCACCTGAGCCCAGACACAAACAGTTCAAGAAGATAACAAACTGAGAGAATACGAAAGAGCTTGAAACCCTACAAGTTGCTGAGATCGCCATTCTTGTAATGTATAAAGTCGGCTTTAGAGTGTGCTTCGAGTCTCAACACGCGTTCTGAAAAAAATCTGAAAATCTGAATCCGTACGTGACCAAATCCCAAACAAACAGCCGTCATCGGGTCATCTGGTTGAACAAATCTTGAATTGAGGTCTTCTCCATTGTCTGAGAAAATTAAACGCTGTTTTCTAAAACTGCTAATTACCCAACAGAATTCACGATCAAAACATCCGACAAATATAAAAAGTTCTTAGGAATTAGGTCCGCCTTTGCAATATTTTTCACTTTTTAGAAATCGATTGTAGCGCCCGCTGTACATACCGGTCACTTGGCAGTCTTCCCCAGTCCTAGGCTAACTCCTCGACTAACTCTTACTCAGGCCACCGTGGGTACAAGCAGAATCCCTTTCAGACGCATACGATGGTGCTGAGTCTTCCGGCTCTATTGAACCTCTGTATGAACCTCTTTCTCTTTCAATCTAAATTCTACTCTCACCAGCCACGATCCCTTTCCTTGTCTCAGATCATCAACGAAAAGGTGTCTCTCATATTCGCGATCTATTAAAAAAGCAGAACAACTAGAGAGCCGCCACAAAAGGTGCGACATCCGTGAACCAAGTTAACTCAATGAAAAATTGACAGCAAACTTTTGCATGCAGCTTACGATAACTTAATGATAACATGCTTCACCTAAAAGAGCTTATAATAGAACATGAACTCCTTGTAGTCCTTATTATCATCTACAGGAAAGAGGGATACCTCACCCATTGTACTGTGTTTTCAAAACGTTTTCCGTCTTCACAAGCCGGCGTTTTCAAATTCCTCCGTCGAAGAACGTTTTCGGAAAGCTCCGTTTTCGTGACGGATCAGCGTGGACGGTTGGCCTCACCGGATATACAAAGCTGCGTTTTCAAATTGCGGCCTTTGAAATAGTTTTGTGGTTCAAAGGATGCGCCAGTGCCGTTAGTGGAAACGGTCCATAATCTTTATCTAAGTGATCTGTGACCTCTTTGTGTAAACTACCAAGCTGAGAGCAGCAGTTAATAGCAGGATTAATAATTCTCCTACTAAACAGATCATACTGAAAAGTAAAACGAGCGGAAAATAACAGCTTTGAAATATTAGTATTGTAGTGTGAAGTAACTAGCTTTTTTTATTGTGATCGTAGCATTTGACTGAAGAAAACAACATGAAACGTTTTTAAATTACTGTCAGGTGACTTCATAAAAATGACAGGTTTTTTTTAATTTGCCATTTTTCCAACAAATTAATTTTCCGAAACCAATCATCCGTGTGCTCCTAATTTGCAATTGAAAAGATATAATCTCTAACAACATCTTTAAAACAGAAACAGACAACCTGGAATAGTCCACATGGCTAGCACATTTAATACAAAGACCAGAAAGACATGAAAACTTTACTATTCTTACTCAAAGGAGCAGTCTTCTTCGGTTAAGAGTACGATGGCTCCCTCTTGTCTGCTGATACAATTCGTCACTGTTCTAGTTTGTGTTGTAGTCCTTAAGCTTCCATCCTTTCCATGTGCGTTTTCTTCGAACGCAGGTAAGAAGACAGTAGCCGCTGACGTCCTCTTGTCAGTTGTCACATCACAACCTATACGAAGCTAATATGTTTCAAATAAGCATCTAAACGTGGTGAAAGATGTAAACACAAAATTGATATAAATAATTATATATACGTTATTTGAAAATGCAGGATATGGCTGATGTCCACTTTTACAAAATTTTAAGACTAAAATTAAAAATAGTCTTATTACGCATATAACACAACAACAAGAGTGCAAGTGAATAATTAAATGAAAGATCATATATTTGAACTATGACGACTTGTTTGATCGTCGCAGTTATACACACAACTGAAGCAGTTGTTAAATTGAAGCTAATCATGCTTTAACGGGATTGGAAACCATGACCTCTGCGATACCAATGCAGTGGTCTACCAAATGAGCCAACCAGATCCTCTGGAGAAGAAAAAGGAGAAGAAGGATCTGGTAGAGGACAAGGGCGAGGGAATGGAGGAGAAGAGGAGCCTAGCGAAGGGAAAGAAGGAAAAGAGATATTTGATGGTGTTTCTATAATTTTTTGTAGCAAGAGATCTAAGAGAGCGGGCTGGCCATGGGTAATAATTAGACCATTTCCGAGTTGCCATTTCCTCCGTGTCTAAACTAGTCTTCAGGCGAAACTATTCTGACATCAACATGTGCTCTACCTAAAGGTTTTAATTTTTTATTCTTTGAACGAGGACTTGTTTTGAAACGGAGAGACAAGATAACTCGCAAACGGCCTATTAAAGAGATAGCAAGTGACTTCACACAAATTTTAAAACCTTTCAAAGATGTTTTTTATCGGGGGTGGTGTGTTTTCTTTCCACAGGCGACAGCAACTTGCCCCTTGATTTGTGTTTCGTCCTGGATTCCTCTGGCAGCATGAGAGATGACTGGTCCACTATGTTGTTCTTTGTTGTTGATGTCGTAAAAGTAATTCATGTTGGTCCAGAAGGGACCCACATTGCTGTTGTAACATTTGGAGACGACGCTGAATTAATATTTGACTTTAACAAATTCAACAAAACAACTGGCTACGAAATGGCGATAACTAACCAGATTGCATCGCTCCCAAGGCCAGGTAGTGGCCAGCGTACATTCATAAACCGAGGACTTCGTCTGGCGAATCGTAGGGTTTTCAGGGAAGAATTTGGAAAGAGACCAAATGCCAAGCAGGTACTTTTTGTAACTCTGTCTCTCTCAGTTTGTCTCCCATCCTCTAATTTCTCTCTCGCTCGACCCCTCCCTTGTCCCTGTATTTACGTATCAATTTATATTTTTTCAAGGCACTACTACTTATTACAGATGGGCGGCAGACTCGATTATCTTTCATCGAACCAAGCCCTGAAATGGTTTCCCAAGCAATAAAAAACAGAGGAATTGAAATTGTTGTCATCGGGATTGCGAATGTCGATCGATATGAATTATCTCGTTACGCCTCCAGCGAAGTTTTTTTGGTAGTGGATTTTCCGTTACTCGAAAAAAAAGTTTTGGCAACCAGAAACGTGCTCCTTGGCCCAAGTAAGTTAATTATATTTTTATACTTTTAAGTTCAAGTGGTGGAGAAATTTTTACCGTCCGATCAATAAATTTTGTCAAATCAACTCATTATGCGAGAGTAACGAGGCAACCCTCAGACGTACTTTAGGGAGCTGAAACTTTCAGTAGATGTTTATTCATCCTCTGGGGATATTTTGGTATCTCAAGTAGGTGTCAATATTTTTTATGTTGCCATGGCAACCGCAAATTTTATGTGGGCCAGATATATTCTGTTCTGACGTAATTCTGCATTATTTCCAGTTTTGTTCATCAAATTGCAGAGATTCACGAGGCTTTATATCTCATAAGCATTCTGGCTTGAATTATTAGTATATTATATTATATTATTTTAAACCATGGCTTATCCCATAAACTCCCGTTTTATTTTTGGTATCACCGTAGCTTGTACATTTTTTTAAAAATACCTTTTACATTTTTGAGTTATTTTTGGCAAAAAAAACCCTCTTCGCCAGTAAGTTGGGCCGAAACTCCAAGGAAGAGAGAACACGTTTATTCACTGAAGACAAGTAGTACCTACAAAGCAAACGTAGCAGGCAAAGGCGGTAACACAGGTAGCAAGATAATTGTGCGCGAACCGTTAGACAATGAGACTAATTAAACAACAGCGTGCACACGAAACGAAACAATGAAGCAACTCTAAACGACAACGTGCATAATGCGCTATGCTATATAGGCTGGTTCTCACTAGCGCACAAGCAGAAGAATAAGCAACAAACGCGGACACTGTAGAGGGCTGCTAAGTAGCGTCTTTTGTTTGGAAATTATCATAACTTCGCTGCTTCTGCGTATGTCGGTATGTTTATGCTTATGCAATAGTGTAAACCAGCCTAATGCGAGCTAATGGCGGTGTCGTGTGTCACTCAACCAAAAATGCTCAAAGAACGCTTACTCGGGCGCTTACTAGCACGAAAATTTGAAAAATCAATAGAATTCGAGTAATGTACGTTTTTCACGCACGTGAGATTTTTTTTGAATAAGTGTTTTCAACTCAACCGTTTTCGGGGAGTTGGACAGTCAGTTTGTTCGCGAACTTCGCGAAGAAAGGTTCGCGTGTAATTTCAGAGAATTTCGAAGCGAACGTAGATTGAGACGTGACGCGTAGGAACTATACGATGCTGTGAAACTCTGATGAAGTTTACAGGCGGGAACTAAACAACAACGCGAAATATGGCGTGACTTCTTCCCTCCATTCGGCTAAGAAGATGAGTAATAAACATATGGTAAAGCTAGACTGCAGATTTGTAGTAAACATGCAGTTACAAAGAGCTAGAGATCAATGCGTAAATTAAGTGCTACAGCACTGCCGAGTACTAGTGGAGAGTCACCCACGGAGTTCGTAGGGACAGCAAAGTAACATAGTCCTTACGGTTCGAACGGCGTGGACCAGATGAGAAAGCAGACTCCAAGTTAGGGGCAATGTCGTTGTCAGACACGGTTCCTTCCGGAGGAGGAGACGGTTCGGGCACAGGAGGAGTGTCAGTCTCAGGATCCGGTGGAGTAGCGAGCTCGCTAGGAACTAAAGCAGGAGGATTCGGAGTGTTCTGAGGGGTTGGAACGTTAGCGGGTTCTTCGTCAGTGCACCTAGAAGGTCAGAAAAAGGGATCAGTGCGTTGGTGAATTGGTCGCGTGGAAGCCACATCTAGCGGACAGACAGTCCCCTGTTACGGATACGGGCCGGTGTTGAGGTTGGCTGTCACCACAGATAAGGAGAGAGGAGTGATTGTACCACTGCTCAGGACAAAGACACTGAAAGGAGCTCATCGCCAACAGCAACTCCCAGAGTCCATTTCGCTTCCACGGAGGGATAAAAAGGCGCGCAAAAAGCGAACGGACATAAGCGCGACAAAATCACTATCCAAAAGAATTCGGCAAGCCAGCATAAAGCGATGACGTCACTCCATACGTCATTAAAAATTAGGCGATACGAGAAGAGTCACAGTGTAATCTATAAGCTACATTATCCTGGCAGTGCCGGTTCCTCTGCACGGTGGTAAGTTCTCTAGGCCGCTGCGATCGGCAATATCAAATTATTCATGCGGCTTGTTGACTTATCTGCAATATCGACAATTTATGCAACTTCAATTTCTACAATATTGAGAATTTTATTGTTACTTGCTAACTGTAGAAAAATAGAACAGCTTGAAGTGCTTATACAACAGAGTATACTTCTTGAGAAGAATTTCCTTTATTGTATCGTAATATTGTGGCAATACATTCGGTTCGGCTCCTGTGTTCAGTTTAAATTTAATCGGTGTGCCGCCGACAAGTAAATTCTAAAACCAAGCCAAGTCTGTAACACGCGCTGCACTAGTTACTGTTCCGATAAATAACCCTTGATCTCCATAATCTGATTGAACTTCGGATTCGACTCCGCAAATAGCGCCTTAATTGCTTGGAAAGATTGCGTGTACGCGAGTTTTCATTTGTGAACACATTCTGGCGAAGTGATCCTTTCCTTTACAGGCGAGATAAAGCCTTCCGAACCCAGGATGAGAGTTCGTTAATGTTTAGTAACACACTTCGAACAGCTGAACGGTAATTTAAAACGCAGCGGTTTTGGACGCCTTGAATCAAATTTGTTTGCGACCTAATCAGGAAGGCTCTTGTCGGAATCTTCCAATTCCTTTACTTGAGATAAACTTGCTTCGCCCGCCCTGCAAATACTTGCTGCCTTTTACCGTGTTATTTCTAACGATTCATGGAGGTGTCGTTCTTTCAGTCGGGTATCTCTCACACCAAACAAAATTCGGTCTCCGTTCATGCTGTCATGCTGATCACCAAATTCGCAGGACGTCGCACTTGATTTCAGCTCGGTGAGAAATTGCTCAATGGGCTCATCTTCTTGAAATTTTTCGAACACGGGGTTCTTTCTCGGGTTGACATCGTCCTCAAACTTTTTCTTTAGGACAGAAATCTTGTTTAGACCCTCACCAGTAACGAATTTGAAAGTATTGTAAATTTGCAGCGCTTCTTCACCGATCACGTGAAGCAGGATCGCTCACTGAACTTTCTCGTCTACAGTCTTCTCGTCTTTTACTCAGTCACTCCGTCACTTAATCACTTAATCACTCAGCCACTCAATCACTCAGTCAAAAGAAATAACAACCTGAAGAAGACCAGTAAAACTGGTCAAAACGTCGTTTTTAAAAGTTCCTTAACCTCGGAAAATCTCGAAAACAGTTCAAACAATTTCTAGTTTTTATAATGAGAGATGAAAGTTTCAGAAATACGATTAGAAATATTATGTTCTTAGACACGGCAGTGTACAAAGGTGAAAGATTCTAAAACGAAGCTATCTTCGACGTCTAAACTCACTTCAAGCCGATTGAGACCTTTTAATGCACTCACACTATTCTTCTTGCTACCCTCCAGGTGTTAAGAAAGGCTTCATTAAAGGAGAAGCTAGCAGACTCCTTAGAACAAACTCCTCGGAAAAGAATTTACAGGAGGTCATCTGTAACTTCTAAAACACAACACGTGGTTTTCCAAAAAGATTAACCGAGCAAATGGACAAAAAGCAAAATTATGCCTTTTGTGACAACATACCATCGAGGGGTATGAAACGTAAAACAAATACTGATGCAGAAATCTCATCAAATATTAGCCACTGCTGAAAACAATTTACAAAACACCTCTTATTATACTCGTCAGAGCAAAACTTTCAAGGCTTATGTACCGCTACCGTAAAATCACACTGAGTAGGGGAGTCTGTGTTGGCCTGTCTATTAAGTTTCAATAAATTAAAAAAAATTATTAAAAGCAAAAATTAATTGCTACTTTCAAGGTGGCGAGGCTTGATGAAAAGTATATTATGCTTAAAAATGCACTGAGGAATCACAAGGAGCGCTATTTATCTTCCATGAAACTTAACAATTTATTTAAATTAGCACTGGCATTCCTTTATTTTCGCATTTCTCAGTTTGTATCGACAACAGAAGAATTTCTTGTAGTAGAGTTTAGGGGGTCTATTCTTAATAGCCGTAGGGTACTCTTAATTATTGTTGTCAGTTTGGTTTTTGTTTGTTATGAATACGTATCGTCCTTGATTTAATTTAAAACAATAACTTAAACTTTTTTCCCTTCATTTACAAGTTCATGGTGGGTGGAGCGCTTGGAGCATGTGGAGTCTATGTAGTAAGAATAACAGTGGCATACAAACAAGGAAAAGAGACTGCACAAATCCAAAACCAAAGAATGGTGGAAAGGAATGTACTGGACCCAAAGCAGCTTTAAGAGAGTGCGGCAACATGGAATACTGTCAGGAAGGTAAATGAATATACCGTGTGTACCTAAACTTTGCGGGTTCTAATTTTTTGCCATTTTTGCAGTTTTTTTTGCACGATCCGCAAGAAAAGTTCCCGCCCAAATTTGCTCCAGTGGCGAAACACAAGTAGGATCTAGCTGCTGTTATTCGAAAAGTCTCTTCGTTTAGGACCATAATGATGAAATGTTATTGCTGACTCATTGCCAAAGCAATCAGCCACACAAGAGCAAGATGTAATTCATAGAATGACACTAATCTTTGTATTACTGTGTTTAACATCTCTTCATGTTTCAGTAGTTAACTGCATGCAGTTTAATTAAAAAATATGAATTGTTGCAATTTCAATAAAACCCAGTAAGAAAAACTAGTGTTTTACAATACCAAAAAAATAGTTCCCGCAAAATAAAAAAGACATCGCCAATTCCCAAAAATAAAGTCAAAATGTTTTTACCACACAGTTAACAATGTTTTCATAGTGCTTTTCTTGACGATCAATTATAAACGAGAACCAAACTGCACACACAGTATACCAAAAAAATATTAATTCCATCAAAAAATGTTCAAGAAAGTGAATACATGGATGTGTAGGTTAGGTCTCAATGGATAGGATGAATTATTTCGTCAATCTGTTTTAGAAGGTTCTAAATCGAATGGGGGTGCTGGATTGACAAATATTGACTAAATTTTGGGAGGTTCCTCAGCTATCAGTTGGCGGTTAAATTTTTGACCAATTCAAAAGTTCACCATCTTCATTCACTTATCAATTCTCAGCTATCACTTAAATTTCAGAGTCTCTCACTCACAGGTTCCGGCTAGTTCGGCTGCAAGAAGAAGGCTTTTTGCACTAGTTGGACAGAAGATCTCTTTTAATTTTCTGTAGTCTGTTAAAAAACGTCTTCAACCATCAAAGATTTATATAATGAATATTTTAATGTCATTTGAATTTTCTGGTTTTTTTTCTAGCTATCTGCAAGTCAAATCCTTTTGACAAACTAAAGCACAGTACTTAAACTAAAAGCACAGTACTTAGTAAACACATTAATATTTATCAGACTAATGAAGCCTTATTCTTTCAGATTTTCCGCTACGTCTTAAAACACAGAAGAAGAAGAAGAAGAACCCATCCCTTGGCACGATGGAAATCGAAAAGAACAATACCTGGATTAAACTTTGCACCCTAAATTGGAACGAAGATGAGGACATTTTGACGTGCATGGCCATGGGTTACACTGAAAGCAACTTCTATGATAATGTACGGTATAATGACCGCAACGCAACCAACGCAACTATCCGCCGTAACTGTTCGTCCTTGACTAACTGCGTGAATACGAACAAAGACAAGCCTCAACTACGCAAAGGTATTTGTCATGTCAAAATCGTATACTGTACAATGGTTCTTTTACAACCCTTACCCTTTTATGTCTCTGTAACAGCTGGTATGTCAGTCAAACAAGAAAACACACAGCTTGTGTCAACCCAGCCCGTGCATGTCCTAAAAATTTCGTTTAAAGATCTTGTCAATCAATAATTCGAAATACGACGATCCAATTTGTCTTACGTAATCAGCGAGAATCATTTCAACGAATTAACCAACAAAGAAGCATTTCTAGAAAAATGGTCTAAGTGCCAGACGTTTACCTCTATTTCTTTTCCCTGCCGGTTCCTTTACAACTGCCACACACTACTGCTAATTAGAAGGTTGGGCGTTGCTGTACCTTGAGCGGAAGGGTGAGGGGGAGGAGGAGGCGGATTCCATCAACCATCTACAAGTGAGTAATTCATTAGCAAAACAAAATTTTCCTCAGCCACTAAACAATCCCTGCAGAAAACCATTTTTCAGACCAGCTTCAGCTTGCATCCCGTGGGTACCCCTGTGAT
>OMLO01001675.1_pt1 | contig 17270 bp, 10 predicted proteins | sample 1674811 | NCBI WGS metagenome assembly OMLO01 (sample SAMN06265003, study PRJEB25207) | coral metagenome | isolation source: Coral host | place: Mexico:La Bocana,Puerto Morelos, Mexico | collected 2008-11-13 | reverse complement strand
CCGATTGATTTTGCTCCGTAGGCCATATTTGTATTAAAAAAAAAAGCCCATTTTGAAAGAAATCTTCCTTTTCAATCTAAACTAAAATTACCCAAATCGCTTCTCACGCCAAATTTTGCTGATTTCCGATTGATTTTGCTCCGTAGACCATATTTATATGAAAAAAGCCCATTTTGAAAGAAATCTTCCTTTTCAATTTAAAATGAATCAAAAGGGAAATGTTCTCGTCGTTCTAGTTAGACTAATTCGAACTTGAACTTGAATTAAGAATGTCATGTGAATACCTACCGACAAATGTGTGTTCAAATCCAGATGACTGTGGATACCGACCTCTTTTCGCGTATTTCTCGAACCACAACTTCTTTAGGACAGACTTGAATTGATCTAGACGCTGATCAAAATAGAAACAATCTGAGGTGGACCATGTTAAAAAGGGAGTGAATAGTAATCAGGGTTGAACGCACAACATAGAAATGGATGGTTGACTAATAATCTTCCTTCCCTTTTTGAGTGAAGTAGCATTCATTACGTATAGATTTAAATGCCAATAACAGCATTTTTACCGAACTCTGTAGCGTTTTGCTTACTTTTCAACCCCTTGTCATAAATGTTTCTTAACCCATTCTTTACTTACAATTTCAACTGTGCCGGATCTATAGCCAGCATCCTACCAACTACCAGTTAGCAAAAAAAGGCTTTACCGGTTTGGCAGTTTTACTCACGCTTAATCTCTCTAAACCGACCTGCCCTTGAGACTGTACAACTGTACTCTATAAAAAGGTAAGGACAAAAGACACGTATAACGATACCCCACTGGAAACTTTGCCTTTATTTCGGAGATAGTCAAAAGCGATCTGTATTGGTCCTCCGTCCACAGCGATGGCGTTGATAAAAGCAGTTTCTTCCTCTTGTTCTGTAGCAGAAGGCTTCTCAGGTTTATTTTCGTCTGCCTCGTAGTTGTCTAACAGAGCTTTTAAAATAATCAGACCGGGCAACAAAGCAGGTCAATGGAAAGCAAATAGCGTGCGACTACTAGGAAATATAGTCGAAGATTATCAGTTTAGTGACATAGGTACAATCCTTACTAATCATAGTCTTAGAGGCCGAGAAATCAGTTGGTTATAGAGGTGTTTCCGGTATAGAGGTGTCGGACTTAGAATAATAGAACTTAACTAAAAAAGAAACGAAATAAAAACTGAAAATAAAGTTGATTTGAACGAGCAGAGAAAGCATCAAAATACGTCAAATTTTTAACAATTATTGGAGGTGGTGGAGCAAATTATAGTGATTTGTTGGTGCACAGCTGATCAATTAATCTGCGAGACATTGAGAAATCACGAGAAATTACTCTCTGACAGCTGCCAATTTTTACTAGAGATCATGGTTTTAATTACACACGAGCAGAATATTATTTGCAGCAAAACACATTTAGACGATGCTTCGCATGAGAAGACAATTATTTGTAGGCAATTAATTGCAGGTCATGTGGCTGGCCCTCGGCCAGTGAAAAGGAAGAAAAAATGCATTGCATGATAATTGTCTTTGACTGTCTGAAATCGTGTTCTTCAGTCGTCCTTGGACTTCTATGTCGGCAAGATTATGTGGTATCTTGGCGTAGTTTTCACTAGAGTTTACTGCTGTGAAAATTAGTCTAAAAATCCTCGAACAGGGAGCTCACCTTTGAATTTGACGAAAACATCTCTTCGCACCTTCGCTTTTCCTCGCTGTGTCAAAGTAATCAGTGGTTTGGACCTCTTTGCGGTATTAATGATTATTTCTTTCCCAATTTTGAGGTTGTTTCCGGCTGAATTCCACATGTCTTGGCAAACGTTACCTAAATATTTTTTACTTAAGAATAGTAACGTATACATTTTAGAAAAGTAAGAAATTATGTTGCCCCAACGCCTATTAAATGGAATTTCACGCCTAGTTTTAACGGAAGAAACTTGAATTAATTGTAGTTGTTTTCAATCGATTTACAAATTAATTAGTTGACATTTAATAATTCTAGACACTTCACTTATTTCTACCTATTTATTTTTTGAACTTCTGGAAGGAACCGGATTTTAAACGAAGCTTCGGTCGTTTCCACACAGAATGCTGGCGACTTGTACTTGAATCTACCACAGATTTCCAGTAGGATACAATGGAGACGTTATCAATTTCATAGAGTATTACATGGATGTGTGTTCAAGGCAGTTCGTCAATGGCAACCAGCAACTGAGGATATACTATTCAACTTGGTGAACCTCGCAATTCTCTTAAACTTTTCCTCTGTATAGGCTCTCTTTCAGTTCAAAGACTCTTGCTCCATGATTATCACCCTGAAGTTTTTCTATCTTAAATATTACTATTTTCAGTTTTCCTTCAGTTTAAAGATATATTTTCACGCCGCCAAAATAACTCATAATACAGAAAGCGTTCCACTGCATGTAGTGTCTGAAAATAATTTTCTTCGTCGAACATAACTTTGCCCAATAAACTTTCTTGGGTCATAAGTAAATAAAGCGAATTTTATTTTTTTTTTTAGAACTCGCAACAAAGCAAGAGGCCTTATTTCGAGCATGGCTATGATTGAAAATTGCCGAAATTGACGCGCTCGCCACTCAAAACCACGGAGCGAAACAAAATAATAATAAAAATATTATTATTATTATTATTATTATTATTATTATTATTATTACTATTATTATTATTTCCGAACTTCATCCTCCCAAGGTTAGAAACCCCACGCAGTTTCTTTCGCATGTTATCTTATTTTCATAATGGAGTGTGATATTTTTAAAAGCATCATGACAAAGTTTGAAGTCGCTGTGAAAACGTAAGATGAAAAATAAATAAACGCAAGAAATCTTACAAATCTGTGCTTCTTCTTAACTTTTCCTAAACAGATTTTACTTGGATTCTATCGGGTGCTAGATAGATTAAATTTTATGAACATCGTTATCAAAACGTATCGAAAGAAACAAAACGTTTCTAACCTTCGAACGAATACTAAGCTACAAATAATGTTGCGTGCGCTTGATGGTTTTTAAGTAGCGAGTTCGTCAATTTTTGCACCCTGGTCTAGCTGTAATAATTGTTAGGAACATCTTATGCAGCTTTGATTGTGGCGAACTCATTTTAAAAGACATTTTACTGGGCAAAGTTTGAGAGATAACTACTTTCCGACCCGAAAAAATGCATAGGAACGCATTTACAGAGACTCATACTCATACCATCTCAAACCATTCCACTTACCCGATAAAAGTATTGAGATCTTTACCAATGCTTTCTCCGAGGAGACAGGACAGGAAAACGAAAAGGAAATAGCAGCGACACATTCTGGAGGACAGAGCTCGAACGCAACTCTTTCTTAACAAAGCAACCGTGACCGCGAAGTTATAAAGTACCCAGTCAACAGCAACATATCAAAAGTGAGGCACGTGACTGCGGACGAAAGTCGGAATGAGAAATTACTTTTCCTTTAAACACATCCATAATTAGTCTTGAGAACATGTCGCGTCATTTCTGACAGGCCACTAAACAGTAGGTACCGAATCAAACACTGTGTTTGCCCAATGGGCAAAAAGAAAATAATTCTTGTTTTAAAGCATTAAAACAGAACAAGGCTGATTTCCATAATTTTCTGAAATTTTCTGAAAAACCTACATAAGTTTTAATTTATGTAGAGAGCAAACTGTAAGAAAGTGCCTGAAAACCACACTTCTAAAACTCGGAAACAGAGCCAGAGAACTGACAACAACAAAGGGACACACTCGTGGAAGCTTGGAAGAACTCCAAACAGAAACTGCAGCTCGTGTTCTCGTTGCATTCACTAACAAACTTTCACTCAAGTTTCTCAGTGTAATAACGGAAAATGATATCTATTGCAGAACGTTTATAGAAATCTTTTTGAGTCGATAAGGAATAGAAAACCCCGAGTTATCATTAACTTTAAATTAGCAAGATCAGTGTACTCAGTTAAACAGCTAGCGTAACAATGGGCATTTATCTGTACAAATAGCGATAAAAGTGAACTTATTAGTAACGTATCGCATGCAAGATTTCGCGTCCACTCGTCGAAATAAAATGTATCTGAATGGTATAAAATTACAGTTACATCTAGTGCGACTCTGTTGACACTTTTACCTTTGGGCTAAAAATTATTGTCTTCTTTAACGAAGTAAGTTAGCATTATGATACTATTTTAAATAATGACTCATACCTGTAGTCCAGTGAACGCAACAGATGCGTTTCAATGTGAATCAACACTAACCGTTTAGGGGGAAATGTTTGTTTGCCTTCAGTTACTTATGTCATCAGGCACTTTGAGTGGTCGAATAACACCTGATATTTAACAATTATTTACCGACACTGAGGTGAATAATTGTTTTAGTATATACCACACAAGCTGAATAACTAGCCGACCAAAGATTAACTTTACTTGTTTAAGAGGAACTTTATTTGAAACGCCGGGGAAGCCATTTTGTTTTCCTTTGATTGCTCGGAGGTGAATAGTACTTGGCTAATCACCTCCAAGCTAGCCAATCAGCGTACGCGAAAAGCACTATTCACTTGTGTGGTATATATTAAGAAAAAATAATGCGCGTAGGGCTATATACAGATGTAAAGTAAAAAACGTCTGAAAAGCAAAAGAATGTGGGGTAAAATACATGAGATAAATAATAAGGTGCAAACAAATATGAATAAAAACGAATGATATGATCTAATGGTGTGGTTGTATACTGGCCCTTTGAAACCGCTCGTTTAGATAGGCACAGATAAGGTTGTTATAAGGTTGTTATATTTGTCTTGTTTTTAAGCTACATGGAAGGCCTTATCTCTTACTAATGCTGCTGTACAAGACCTGCAGAACTCATTAAAGACCGTAAGAAAACTATGTTTAACTCAGAGTATCACAATGAGTTGCAACCCCGCCTCACGATTATCACTGCCTCTTTCTTTCGGGCTGAAATAAACCATGGACAATTTCTTAACTAAACCCTTTTGTTAAAGGAGCTTTCTCCACTTTTGGTACATGTTGAATATGGTACAGTGGAAGCTCTCTCAAAGGACACTCTCGTAAGCGGAAAGCTTACAACTCCATTCGAACTCCAGTCAGTACAAACTCTGTATTTACTCACTCCCGTAAGCGAGCATTCTCGTTAGCGGCTGCGGACGCTTAGAGCGCTCATTCTAGACTTTTCCCTTGTTTTTAAGTTCCCATAAGCGAAAACATGAAAGGAATTAGAAAGGACTTTAGGAGTTAGCAATAAACATTGGCAAAATGTGTCACTGCTTTTTGTGGCAGTCAATTTCAAGCCAATGTTAATGCTGGCTGCATTCATGGTTTGTTATTTAACCATTAGGGCCAACTGTCCCATACAGCAGTATACAGTACAAAAGGCAACTAAACAAAATCAAAGATATTAAGTTGATGATATTCAGTTTTGTTTTCCCAATGTTTCGTATAAGCTGGGCAAGCGGGAGCCCATCCTAGGTGACCATCTTTGCCTGGCACCTTTAGTGGCCCGCTTACGAGCACTATTCTCGTAAGCTGCCAGCTCCAGCCGACGGACAGCGTTTTCGTGCCCCATGGGTGTCTGCTTACAGGAGCTTCCAATGTAGTGTAAGTATTTCAAGTTTGTCACTTGCGGTCTGTTTCAATCAAAGCAATATTGTTCAATCCTGTACTGATTTTAATACAGCACTATCAACGACGGGTTTTCTCGGTTAGCTCCCATTTAAGCTGCTTGATGAAGTAAGAGATAGACATTTGCATGCATCCACTCACATGTGAGTCACAACGCGTCTTCATTTGCATATTTCCACTATAGGAGCAGTCAGTTATATAAAACGTTCAATGATGTCAAAAATTGTTGTCGATTTAATAGCTTCACTTGTTTTCTTCAAAGGAAATGTGTGATCATGTCTGTGGTGGCTTGGAAACCCCAGAAGCAAGGCGTGATGACCTAATGGTTAGCGCATTAATCTTGACGTGCAGCCTGTCGAGTTCCATCTCTGGCCTGGGCACTGAAAACATTTTTCTCTCACAGGCCTTCTCTAACGGAAGTAACGGAACAAATAGGTACCAGTGAAGTAGTGGGGAAACTCGGGAGGGAGGTAACTTAGGATGGATTAGAATCCTATCCAGTGGGGAAGGGGTTGGCGATACTCTTGGCTTCTTTTTGCAATAGAAGAATTCGTTGAGATCCGACTCGTTCAGCTATAGTAGGCCTTACACAGTCTGACAGCAACAAAAAAGAGCCTTTGAGAATCAAGCCGCAGATTACGTAAACTGACGAGGGTATGGACAAGGTTTAACACAGATCTGAGGACTGATCCAAAAAGAATTGACTCTTTTCTTAAGCTGTTAGCTGACTGAGATCGGAGATCTTTCTGAGAGCTTAAAGAAATATCTGACATTTTAAACGATAACTGAAAAATCGACGGGAATTTAACTGAGATTTGAACTTACAACAACCCCATAGAAAAATAAAACGGTATGTGGTAATTTATAATACTACTTTCTAATTTACGACCATTGAAGTATGTCATATAATAGTTCTTTGTATCAAAATTAGTAAGAGTCATACAGTCGAACCTCCGGTTGTGACCACCTCTCCTCAGCGACCAGCTTTCCTAACATACCAAAAGTTTCCAAGTCCACTGTATTATGAAGACGTAATTGATCAACCCAGTTATAAACACAATTTGAGCAGTTGTGACCTTTAACTGTCTGAAAAGAATTCAGGCCTGAACGGGCTTTTTTTTCAGGTTTTAATTTCACAACTTCTTAAGTTGTGTGTATAGCTGTGAGGATCAATCATGTTTTCAAATCTCTATCCGCAGTTCAAATATACGATCTTTCATATATTCATTTGCATTCAAATCACACGTGATATTTGGAACCTCTTGTAAGCGCCCACCTCTCGTAAGGGACCGCGACCACGTTTAGAACTAAAGTTCAAAATTTTCTTCGTGAAAGGTTTTTAACCTCCCGTAAGCGACCACTTAACTGATACTAGAGCGTAAAATAGCGTAGATAATAAGGTATTGTAACTATATTTTGACATCTTAATGGAAACTAACGAATTTTTTTCAAAATTGACTTTTAGCGTGAATAAAACATTTAAAACATAAATCATATCTGCATTTAATAATGCTAATGAAGCACTGGGATTTTGCTCCACTATGTTCCAAGCTTTCGTAACGGCGACCACCTACAATAAGCGACCACCTAGGCTGGACTTTTGGGTGGACAGGTCTTTTATAGAGGTTCTACTGTATTTATAAAAGTCAAGTAGGTGAACAAAATTTAGTCCCGGGCCTGCACGCCTATAGACTGGCTACGCCTTTGCCTTTCATTGGCAATGATCACGTTCCAGCACTAACTTAGGATGAACTTAATAAAGAATTCTAAGAAGGCCATAGGATTTTATTGTAAAACTGAACATTCGATTAATATAATTCAACTACTATGCTATACCTACAATCTTGTGTCAGTAGAATACTTAAAAAACCTTTGTACAGTTTAAAACGCAAAAGCCGTTCAACCGTATGGGATACTTAAGTATTTCTCTGATGAAATGCGAAGGAATTATTTATCAGAAGTCACAATACAGTGCATTCTTGGCAGCACCTACAGCAATGACAGTTGGCACAACAACTACTTTCGGAAGGTGCTGCTTTGGCCGCAGAGCTGTCTTCATTCTCAGGAGTAGAACTTTTAATTGATGATAAAGTTTTTTCGATTTCCTCTTTGGAGAGACGAAGCTTCAGAATGGACACTGTCCCAGATTTGGTGACCAGAACCACCGAGTAACCGTCATCAGTCCGGTGGGCGTCAAAGTACTTGACTTGTGACTGAAAATCAAAAGAGTTGATGAGCTCTCCGCTGTGAATGTTCCACAGTTTTATGGTCCCGTCACGTGAGCTTGTGATCATCATGTTGTTTGGAAGGACCTTGAGGTGCATCACTGCGTGGGTGTGACCAGTAAACTTTCGAGCACAGCCCCCATCCTTTAGGTTCCATAGCAGGAGTTGGTCCTTTCCTTCATGAGAACCAGCAATTGCAAACTGGTTGTCATCGGTGAGTCCTATACATTTTATCGAGTCGTTATGTCCTTTTAAAGTGTACAGGCACTCGCCTTTTTGAGTGTTCCAAATTTTAAGTAAGAAGTCTCCCGAGCCCGACACTATGGTTTCATTGTCACTAGTTGATGCCAGGCAATCAACAACTCCAGCGTGTCCATCAAATATCCTCTCGCAGCTCTTCGTTGTTAGGTTCCACAGTCGAACAGTTTTATCTTTAGAACCTGAGATCGCAAGATTTTCTCCCTTCATAAGAGACACGCAGACAACTGCATCGGTATGGCCAACAAGCTGTACTGTTTGACTTTCGTGGAGCTGGTACAACCCAACTGTCTTGTCATTTGATGCTGAGATGACAAACCTGTCATCTTTGGAGACTTGCAACGCCATTACACTACCCTGGTGAGCTGTAACATTTTGCTGCGCCTCCAAACTGTCGCAATTCCACACCGTAATGTCGCCATTGTGTGAGCCAGTTACCACTTGTGTAGATCTGTGCATAGCAAAAAGGCACGCAATTGAGCCAGGGGTGCTTTTGACGCATTTGGCGCTAGCGATATCCCATAGCTTCAAAGAATCACTTTTCGATCCAGAAAGGCCCCAGCGTCCGTCCGTTGTTATGGCGACACACTCAGGCTGTGTGGCATGATGGAGGATGTGATCACTCGGTGTTGAGATGTTCTGAGCATGCTCATTTCCAGTTGCGTTCCAGAGTTTGACGTTTTTGTCATTTGAGCCAGAAATGATCGTTTTACAATCCGTCGTTATGGAAACGCAAGAGATCCACGATGAGTGGCCAATTAACGTCTGCTGACAGTGACCTGTGACTGGATCCCAGACCTTTGGAAACAAAATTGAATGACGACTATAAAATGAAAGTAAAAGGGAAATTATTTAAGACCTGCACGTGACTCACTAGTCAAGTGTTCCAAATCTCATTCAGTTTGGGATTTTGATTGAGGAGAACCAACTATCTATGTCATTGCCAGGACGTGATAAATTACCAGCAGCACTGTTGTGTGGCGCATACTTAGACATCTGTGCCAGCCCTGCTGCTCGAAAATAAAGGGTCATCTTCTGTCTCACTGGCCAGAAGGCACTAATAGTCAAACGTTTGACAGTTGATGTTTCAAAGTAGCTTTCATTTTGTGATCCAATACCCTATCATTCGATCAATGAAACTTCTCTAGTTTTGTTTTCTACACCAAAAGAGCGGTAGAATGGGATAAATATGTTACATTTGTCTACCGTGCACGAAATGAGGGGAAACTAGAATTCGAGCAGGTTAAAATTACCTTCACTCCAAACTCTGACATACCATTCTGGGAAGTAGATGCCGGGTTGAAAAAAAAAACCTGACAGCGGAAAAATGGCCAAGAAATTGTAAAATTCACTCACTTTTAACATGTCATCTTTTGAGGCGGACACAATAAAACCGTCGTTAGAGGCAACGGCAACGCGCCAAATAAGGTCTGTGTGACCTTTTAGAGTCACGCAGCATTGAAGAGAGATGAGGTCCCAGATCTTCAGTGACTGGTCTTTTGATCCAGACACAATTCTGCGACCATCATTCATAGCGGCCAAACACTTGATTAAACCTATAAATACATAATGTAATGTCCCTCAACACTTCATGATAATATATAACAATAAATGATAAAAGAAAGATTTTTTTAACGCCAGTATTCCAATGTTCAAAGGCGCTTTACAATATCATGAGAGAAGATCTAAAAAAATATCTTAAAATTAAAATCATCTGTCTAAAATAAATTGCAAAAAGGCTCTTTTAACAAGAAACATTTTGGTCTAGTTTTAAAAACGGACACATACAAATTATTTCTTAATTTGAAATGGAAGAGCATTCCACGATGTAGGCGCTGCCAGGAAGGCGGATCTTGCCCCCTATGTTTTCAAGTTATAAGACGGAATAAAAAGAAGACTCCTTGAATGATGAGCATAGTTGACGTCATGGAGTGTAGGATGTAAGCATATCGCGTATGTACGACGGGAGCCAAATTGTTGAGTGCCTTGTAGATTAGAAGTAAAACGATGTTTTGCATTCAAATAGAAAAATAACGCCAAAAACTACAACGCACGTTGGATATTGTACGGTGCACTGACTGTTTGTTTCCATTAAACAACTTTTTGTTTGTCACTGAATTTCTTCTCGGGCATTCAAACGAGAATGAGCCATGAAAGCCTTGCCCTGATTTCCCACAAACATCTAACCCCTACCCCTGGTCTCTGGACCCACGACAAAAAATATCGTGGCATCTTACGTCAAATCCAAATCTTCATTCAAGAACTCGAAAATCCCGACCTGTCTTCTCTCCAAGCACTTGTGCGAACTCCGCATGTTATCACGTCAGCATCGCGCCTTACGGACACGTCATGTTCCTAACAATCACCCTTACAAAAAGGAAATGGCTTAGTTTAATTTTGAAGACACAATTGTCGTTAAAGAGCTGCCTACCTCCATGGCCTTTGAGTGTGGCACAGTTTTTAGTCTTTAGATGCCAAGCTTTCACAGTCTTGTCTTCCGAGCCTGATATCACATTTTCGCCGTCACGTGTCAATACCAGACACAAAACAGAACTCGTATGGCCCTCATACACACCTAGGCATTCTTCTGTAGTTAGCGACCAGACACGGACCGTGCCGTCCTTAGAGCCGGTGAATACGTCGCCGTTCGGTGATACAACGACAGAGTTGATTAGTCCTAAGTAGATAAGTAAGTAAGTTCAGTTTAATTTCAAATGATTACGGGAGTCTAAATGAAATTTAGATTTTCAAAACGAATTACACTATTTGCAGTTCTGAGCGACAGTCATAATGGATGCAGTAACTGTGCAAATAAAGACGGAATTACAAGTTAGAAAACTTTGGATAAAGTCGGAATAGGACTTCAAACCGCATTTCTCCTTGTATTCGTTTGCAATACCATTTCAAAATTACATCTTAAAAACAGTAGTTCCAAAATTAAGTAAGGAAAGCCTCCCCATTTTTAGTGCACGTTTACCTTCATGTCCACTGAGTGTTTTCTCCTTTGCTCCGCTTAAAGTATGCCAAACCCGAGCAACGCCATCGTCTCCGCCAGTCACGACTCGAGCGCCGTCAGAAGAAGTGGCCAAGCACGTGACCACCCCATCATTGTCGAACCGCTGTAATACTTCTCCAGAATCGATGTCCCACACTCCTACTGTAGACTTAGCAGAACCAATGACGTACTTGTCATCTGGCGTCAAAGCAAGACAGCTGGGTCCCTTGTCGGCCATCTTCAGCGTATGCAAGCAGTCCAGATTAGTGCTGTTCCACACGTTAATAAGAGAGTCTTCGCCCGAGGTGACAATAAATTTATCGTCATTTGTGAGTGCGATCTCGTTGACTCGCTGTTCGTGCCCGCGAAGATTGGTTTTCAGCGGTCCGCCAGCAGAGATTAGACAAGCTGATTGAGGAATGAACAGAGGAGATTGCTGGGCGTCACACCATCGGTAGCACTGTGTGATGAGGCCGTCAATCCGTGGAAATTGTTCCCTGAAGGCGAGAAGTCTTCCCAGGAGTTGAGTGGCCAAGCAGTCCACATCATGTTTGATGTTACTCGATGAGAGGATGAGAGTGTCAAAGACCAACCTTATCATAATCATAAAGATATTGATATTAATATCAAGGAATAACCCTAATTAACCTTTTGTACACTTCTTAAATGAGACAGTACTTTAAGAAGAGTTCAATTGCTCTTTTACTTAATTTATTTCCGTGGCAGCAAAATAAATAGATAGTGCTGATTTGTCGAATGTAATCCTTTCCGCTATAGACAGTAATTCACAATATCTTGTCCAAATTTATTTCATTTTTTTTATTTGGCTCTAAATGTTTCAGAATTTTTCACTTTGGGCACGGAGCCTTTTGTGTGTTAGAACTCAGAGTTTTTAAAAGCAATGAGCTGGCTTCCCGTGGGGAGGAGATATGCTGGAAAAGCAAGAACGACTTGGCGCAGAATGACTGAGAAGGAAGGAAGTGAGCAGTTGGGATGGAAGAGTTGGAAGGAGGCCCGCCAAGTGACTATCAAACGGAGCGAGTGGCCAAGAAAAGATAAAGCCTTAGGTGCCAGTACGTACAGATTGTATAGGTGATGACTCAGGGTTTGCTCCAAAATTAAAATAGCGCCTCCTTTTGGCGATAATATCACTTCAAGAACTTCACACGAAATTAAAATCCTTGTACATCATTATCCAGTAAACCAAAAAATATTTGTAATGCTTCAACCATTTCGCACCTCACATCCAGATCTGGTCTGACTTCTAACGCAAGAGAGTAGTCGTCTAACACTTCATTCAACGACTGGCCGCGAACTTTCCCGTAGATCCACTCGAAATTAAACAAGACCTTCCTGGCCAGTCTGTCTGTGTGATCGGAGTGTATAAGGTGAAACGGCATTTCGCTGAGCTTCCTCAAGTTGAATACACTCTTACTGAACATCAGAGGCTGACTGGAAACTTGTCGGTCTGCGTCTGCTAGCGTTTTCTTTCGACGCGTTAGAGTGATATGCTTCTTGCGCCCCCCTCCCCATTTGCCTGAAAATAAACAAACACAAACTTGGTGAATTAGAATGGTATGAAGCCAAGAGTATCCGTAATAACTGTAGTGTGATCTTTCCGGTACCAGCAGACTTGGTGATGACCACCTTCCGTATCTTATCAGACAAGTGCACATCGAGCTCGCCAGCGCAGCTTCACGTTATGTTATTTAGCACCAAATGGGCAGCAGTCGTAGATAATTCTTGAAAGAGATCCTAACCCAAAAAAGCGTCTTATTCAACAGATGCTTTTGCTCGATAAAAAAAGCTAATTAGCTATGCTTGTTAATGGCACGATTTCGCCCTTCGTGTGCAGTGAAGACGCTCCATGTTCCACTATCCACGGCATAGGAAATTAAGTATGAGTATCGTGAAAAAACTACATAAAGACACCAGTAAATTAATTAAACATGTGCTGATTTTGGCCTAAAAGGGTTGCACATCTGTATCACTGTCCTACCTTGAAAATACTCCGAGAGTAAGGAATGCCTAGACTGCTTCTCTTTGGGATCTGAAAAGTACAGTGTTTGCGCAGCCTCCCAGAATTGTCGGTGATACCAGGCTATCACGGTCTTCCCATTCGCCTGTCGCTCGGCCAGGAACTCGTCAATGTCATGCCGAATACGTGCCCACAGTAAGTTAGGCAAGCGAACGACACCCTCAACAGGGGGATCCCAATACTGGTAAACGTCGTCGATGACGTCATCGTCAAGTGACAGGGCATCTTCGAGTTCATTTTCTGTGAGGCCGTTTCGACCAGCTGTGATGTAGCCGAGAGCACGGGATGTAAGTGTTTTTCCATGTTTTCGTTCCAGGCGTTGGAACAGGAGGCGAATGGCTTGGGGAACGTCACTTCCAAGGTCGAGCCCAAAGACATTTGTGTAGGACTCCCATCTCGATGCTTCCGTGAATATTAGCTTTAGAAACAATGGCTGGGGGCATTGCATGAAACTAGATAAAACCAGTTCGAACTGTTCCCCTGTCAAAGTTCGTCCGAGTCCTTGTAGCCAAGCTTCTAAAATTTCCTTTCCCATCTCAATGGTCAGCATGGGTACTTCGATGTAGGCGCTTTCAATGGGAAGACTTCGGCGTAAGTTCGGCAGAATGTCGTAATACTTCGGTAACACCGAGATGGCAATCTTGATAAACTGTGGACATTTTTTGGGAAGCCAGTTCATTAAGTGTGCATTGTTAGTTGGAGATAATTGGTCCACCGAATCCAAGATGATGACTAATGGTCTCACATTGCTGACAGGCAAACTGCCAATCAGACCGTGAAAAAATCGAATTAGTTGAGAATAGTCCTCCAGAATGTCAGCTTTTGGGGCATCCATGCTGTAAACTTCACATATCTGAAGGCAAATACTGGCGATTGTCGATCGAATCGATGAACTTTCGGGAGAAGTGCCAAGGAAACGAAAGATGCACACGGCACCATCTCCGAGCCATTCTCTTGCTGACTTGGCAACAACAGCCATTATGGAAGTTTTCCCGGAACCTGACGAGCCAAAGATGACCATCGGCTCTGACCTGTTAAAATCTATCAGGGATGTTTGTATCCTCTCTAAGATGTCTTCACGACCACGAAACGATTGGCACTTGTCCTGACAAAACCAGGAATGATGAAGAACTTCTTTATACAGGCTGCTCTCCTTCGCCTTTTCTTTCACCGTATGCTGCAAGCTTTTGTCAATCAACTTCTGAACGTCCGACTCGAACTTGTGACAGAAATTGTTCAAGTATTCTTCGTGCAACCTATCGGACACGTTTATTCCCCCATCGCTCCACGGGATTTCAAAGCGGGTGATGTTGTTTTCCCCAAGCCTCTGAAGTACACGGTCACGTTTCAGTTTGCTTAGCAACTCTTGCGCTTCCACGTCATGTTTTCCACGTGAAATGTCAGTGAAATTTCGGCAATATTTGTCGCTGAGTTTTACTTCGATGTCCGAGATGTGACGTATGTAGCAGAGAGACTGGGCACCAGGGTTTGGAGAGCCAAGAATACCATGCTCGATTTCTTCCTCGGTCACTAAAATTGACAAAACGTTATGTCATAAGTGTTAGTTAGGGTTGTTTTAAAGGACCGCTGTTAAGGCTAGCCGTACCCAGATATTTCACTCAAATTTAATAGCAAGACTCTTTCACTTCCAGGCATTGTTTCCCCTTAATGAAATTTAGCTTCTTTTTGGCTAATAAAACTATAAGCAGACATTCCTTAAAAAGTTTAGCCAGGTGGCAATGGGTTATCAGCTACGGAATTAGTCGACGTGACCGAGCTCAAAGACGTGACTGGAAAACCTCGAACATAAACAAGAATATGAAGAGTACTCTCTCCACTCAAACCTGAGGAAAAATACTTGTGTGCTTGTTCTAATGTAATCTTGCGCTGTTCTATAGCGATCTTTGCTGTCCTCTTGAAAAGTCTTTGGAATGCTTGGAAGATCTGCCACCACTGTTCTCTCTCCTGTTTATTTAACTCTCTTTTGTCCTCACTTAAATCATTGTAGTGAGGGAAGCGGTACGTTACCGGCTGAAGAACGTATTCCGCTGGGATGGCGTTCGTGTCCTAAAAAATAAGTACGATGGGATGTTTAGAAAACGGCGGCACCCAACGAATGGTTTTGGTAAATTGTCTGTTCGGAAGGCCTCTGAATCCTTCCGGTTTTTTTTAAGAAAGACAGTAGTCAACTCGAGCTTTCGTGATATGAAGAAATTCAATTCCTATCAGCGTTTGAATTTGTTAATCACTGAATGTCATTCTGAGTACTAAAAAGGTCGGTTTCAATTCGGAATAGCAATGACACCTAAGGCTTTCGAGAAATGGAAAAAAATACGCTAATGAATTTGAAACAACTCAAGTTTCCCCAGACTGAACTGTCACATACAGTTCATCCGGGACAAATTGCCCTCACCTAAATGACCTTTTTTCATAAATTCACTTGCCTTACCTGCCTTTATCTTTCATAACCCAATGACAAAAGATTTCCAAAGATTATTTTTTCAACTAAACACTTTTATAAAAAATATATTTAGTGAAAATTAAGATGAGGCAAGTGCCTCGTCTTGCCTCATGCTAGTTACGGCCCTGCTACATTGTGAATAACTTATATCCTAAGAATTATATCACAAATTTCCACGCTCATAGCAATTAACTCCTTGAGGCCATGCAATCCTGAAAATGTGACGTCAAAATCTTTAATCCTTCTTGAGACATCTTTTCTCAAAATCAAAAATACTCGTTTTAAGAAAACGAGCAATGAACTTCCAGGGAGAAATGCTTTTCAAACTAAAAGTTCAATCAGACTTAAGATTCGAATTTTGGTAGAAAAAAAACCTCAAAATGTTTACAGAATTTAAGGTAGAATCCCCCTTAAGACACCTCACCTTCCAGAACCATTCTTTAAGTAAAGCAATATGTTCTGGCTGATCGTAGGTTTCTTGAGCCACTTCTAGCAACATCTCAAACTCCGTTTCTTTGATTTTATACGGAAACGGACGGTAGCCATACTTATCTCCCAGAAGACACTAAAGGAAATCAAATTTGTTGTAAATAACTCTTCAGTATTAAGAAGGTAACCTTAAAGATTAAGGAATGTAAAGAGACTAAGCACATTTAAGTATTCAAAGTGCATTTAGAAATTGAAAAATGAGAACAATCGAATTCAATACCAGTTTCTCAAATCAATCCAACATCGAGGCTTGTTTCGCCACCAAACCATTCAAGGTCCTGGCTCCAAGACATTGCAGTTCTTTTTTCTAATTATCACAGATTTCTTTGAATTTGGTTTTTAGAATTCGGTGGCACATCAAGAGGATATCTCCCAGTTCGTCGTTTATTTCCTATTCGTTTCATGCTTGCTAGAACGTAATAAGCAGTTGTTATAGGATTCAGGTCTAATTAGTTCACTCGCAATTGAAGTACTATATAAAAAAAAAGAATATACACTCAACTGTGTGGCAGTAACTTCTAATCTTTAGACAGACAAACGTTTAATTTACCACAAAGTTTGGACCAGGTGTGAGCCTTTGGCAATTTCTTATCTCCTGCATGCACAGTTCGTTGGTTTTGTGATCAGCGGTGGCCTCATCTCGCACACCCCACCTCATGTCAACAACCTGAAATTCCAATCCTCGCTGCTGACAGTAGGTCCGCAGGCTCGGATAAACGTCTCGCATGAGACGATTTCGCTCCTCCGTGGTATCTGCATGGATATAGCAATTAAATTTGTTTCGAAATGGCAACTTAATCAGAAGCTTTATGTCACTGAGTATTACCTCGAAGGTGAATCAAGTATGATCTCTGCTGTTTTTCATTCTCGCTTTATTCGCAGAAGTGTTCTATCCATATTTATAGAGCTTTGCATGGAGACACCATGTTTGTGCCTCTAGGAGGGGCACAAACATGGCGGCCTCAGCCTTCAAGGGCCGCCATTATAATGTCACGCAACGAAAAAGATAGCAAATTAAAATGTGCCCTAGTAACAAAATGATGAACCCTGTTAAGCTGTAACATTTTAAAATGTCAAGTTTTTAAAGGGTCTTTTAAATCATGAAATTGAAACCTCAAAAGGAAAGCTCATTTTATATTTTGAAATATGACCACGTCACAGGAAAACCG
>OMLO01001674.1_pt1 | contig 17270 bp, 9 predicted proteins | sample 1674811 | NCBI WGS metagenome assembly OMLO01 (sample SAMN06265003, study PRJEB25207) | coral metagenome | isolation source: Coral host | place: Mexico:La Bocana,Puerto Morelos, Mexico | collected 2008-11-13 | reverse complement strand
GTAATTTGGACATAAATATGGCAACTCGGTACATAAATATCACTCTTCGACATTTTGATCCTGTTTGACAAGCATAGTGGAAATGGTCTAGAAAAATAAAACGCAAACTGCGGTGATAAACATGGCAATCAAACGCATGTTGGAAAACAAAGTTCATTTACCTGACGTTTCGTATACATGTATGTTTCGACATACATCTTCAGAAGTGACTGTTTGGAATAGAAGTAACAACTAAATTTAAATTTAAAATAAGTAACTAATTAACAATAACAATGACAGAAGCTGAGAAAAATTGCATATAAATGTTGCAGACTAAAAAAAGCTTTTCGCAGCTAACATTCTCATTTAGAGTGGGATTCAATTCCCTTATAAGTAGAGTCCCCTTTATCTTGCGAAATTTATTGATGCAGGTCGTAACTTTCATGGCTGCATTAACCTTAGAGTTATATAGTATATACTCATTGCAAGATAAAGGAGACTACTAACATAGGGGAATTGAAAACATCCCTAAAAAACGTTAGCAGCGGAAAACTTTATCTTTATTAGTTTTCATCTTTTAGATGCAAATTTTTCTCAGCTTTTGTCGTTGTTATTGTTATTAGTTACTTGTTTTAAATTTAAAGTTAGTTGTTACTTCTATTCCATGAAACAGTCACTTCTGAAGATATATGTCGAAACATACGAAACGTGAAGTAAATGAACTTTGTTTTCCAACATGTGTTAGATTGCCATGTCTATCACCGCAGTTTGCGTTTTATTTTAGTCTTATCAAGCTACGATGGCCAAAGAAAAAGAGTATCTACGTCAGTTAAGGTCGCGAGATTTCTGTGAACTGGATGGTATAAGTGAATGCAGTGTGATGTCGTTCTACTGCGTTCTACATGTAACGTAAAATACTTTTTCATTATTGGAGCTGCCACATATTATTGAATGATGGAATAAATACTTGTATAGAGGAAATATCGTGTGTTTATTTCTGGCTATTCTTGGTTTTCATATAACGTCGTCATTATCCAAAATAAAAAAAATTATCAATCCTTCTGTAGTTTTAGTTTCATCAGATGTAAGACCCTCTAATAACTTTAAGCCCGACAGGGTTCCCCATCTTAAAGATTGTGCATTGCGTGACATAAAAATGTTAGACCGAAGAGGCTCTCGAGTAGGTCAAAAGATGAATTATTGCTCAAGTTTTTGCTAACTAAACAGCTCTTGCTCTAGAGGAAGTATTGATCTTATTGTGTCGGAACTCTAGAGTAATAACTTTTCGTTTTGACGGCAAAACGCAATGACAGCTGTCAGTCTTTCACTTCACGGCCGCCATGTCGGTTGCCATCTGGATGGGCACCAACATCGCGTCTCCATACAAAGCTCTATAAGTTCGAGTCAAACACTTTTCCAAATAACGCGCGAACGACACACAAATTTAGATCTTGGCGAGGTTGTTTATATATCAATCACCTGTTACGTTCCAGCTTTTTGACTTAATTTATTGAATGGTTACGAGTTTTATTTTTGATGGCGTGTTACCGCAAGCCAGCCACACAATTCAGCATACTTACATTCCGCTATAAAGAAATGTCGAAATATTAACGAATAATTTAGAAAATGAGTGGCTGAATATAATACACAGTTAACATGAAACAATTCTAGTTGCTATTCCAATTTGGAACGAACTGAATTAAAACAAATCCGCATTTGAAATAGTCAAGCTCTTGAAAAGAACAAGTGAATTCGGCCATTTTACAATCAACTCAAAAACAGAGTCAATTTCCAAGAATTTTCCTGTCGAACTAACCACTCTGTCACCGGACACCTATTTACCTGTCTACATGCAGGATATTATTTTTAAGTTTTATATCGATTATTAATAACTTGTTTTACATCCTGTAACTCGAGTTGAATAAACAGAGACTTTCATAGCTTATCAGTTCTTTTAACAAACGTCATGGTGAAATTTAGTTCAAATTGAAAATCGAATCCACGGGGTACCATTCATTTCTGAGAACTTCAAAAACTGAATGGATTCTCTCAGACAGATGTTGTCTGTATCACATTACTTCCCCAGCCAATCACATGGAGAATACAGTTTTTACAAAAAATAAGCAATATCATTAAGACAAGAGAAGAGCTTAATTCAGTTCAACATCTTAACTAACCGAAGACGATGGCGTCCTTGGCGAAACTCGGCAGTGACATTTCAACTGTCTTTTTGGTTCTCTCTCTTCCTGTTGCACTTGTTCTATCGAATTATAACGCAAGTAAGTAAGGCTGGCTTGTGTATATATCATAAACTCGTTTTGCTAGTTTAGTCTTACGGGTTCCATTAAGAGTCATCAACTCCAATGACATGAACTATTTATGAGTTTACAAGTTTTCCAACGGTTTTTATTCATAAGATTTTAGCCCTAACATTTGAAATAGTCAAGCTCTCGAAAAGAACAAGTTAATTCGAAACATTAAATAATCAATTCAAGAATAGGGTCAATTTCCAAGAATTTCACTGTCGAACTAACCACTCTATTCGGCCCCGGGCACCTATTCACCTGTCTACCGTAAAGGATTCTATTTTTAACTTAATATCGATTATTAATGACTTGTTTTACATCCTGTAACTCAACTTGAATGAACAGAGACTTTCCTAACTAATATCATAACTTTAACGAACGTCATGGTGAAATTTAGTTCAAATTGAAAATCGAATCCACGGGGTACCATTCATTTCCGAGAACTTCAAAAACTGAATGGATTCTCTCAGACAGATGTTGTCTGTATCACATTACTTCGCCAGCCAATCACTTGGAGAATACAGTTTCCACAAAAAATAAGCAATATCACTGGGACAAGAGAAAAGCTTAATTCAGTTCAACATCTAAACGAACCGAAGAAGATGGCGTCCTTGGGGAAACTCTGTAGTGAAATTTCAACTGTATTTTTGGTACTTTCCCTTCCTTTTGCACTCGTTCTGTCGAATTATAACGCAGGTAAGTAAGACTGGCTTCTGTATATATCATAAACTAGTTTTGCTAGTTTAATTCTTACGAGATCACCCCATTTCGTTTTGTGGTTACATATCTTCTCGTGTCAGTTATCGTGTACCTTAACTTTCAGATTTAACTCGGACAAAAACAATTTTCTATATTCTGAGGCGAGTAAGAAAAACTGCGTTGCATCCTGAGTTTTGTCCTGAATTATAGATATCTAGCTGTAAACGGCATTACTTCTTTCATAAATGAATAAATTAATTAAAGAAGGTTAAAAGAAAGGAAGAAACCATTACGTCAATGAGCTTAACACCAATTTTAATTTTTCTGTTTGAATGAGCAGTTAAATGTTCGATATCGTGCGAATAACTTGTAGGCTTTAAAGCGGGGGGATTTCTTGTGTATTTGCATTAGCACGATCCAGACTTCTATCCGAAATATGGCTCCCGGAAACTGCTTGTTACTGTTCTGGCACTGTTTATACGCTCTCACACATCGTAAGAATGAAGTTAGAGCTGACTACCATATGATTGGGCTATTTTCAAAATATTTCTGCAGTGCTCGTCTCTACGAGTGACCGGCACTCAACCAGGACCAGCACTTAAGGTCAAATATCCATATAATGAGTGTCAGAGGAATGTTTGTTAAAATCAGAATGCTATTTTATGTGCTAATTGCGAGACCTGATCGCATGCAAAATGTGTCGGATTTACCAACACACAATTCAAGCACTACTAATTTGGACAATCCGTATATCGACTGGATTTGTAACTGGTGTTGCCTGCCATTCTGCAACCACTCTGATCAAGGATTTAATGCTGAATCCAACCGTATCAAACGACTTCGAAATCCGCCATTATTCAGGATCACGTCTGTCACGTAGGAGAATATGCAAATATCTTGCCAACCGATAGACAAAGGCCACACAACAAAGCCTGCTTTCATGAAAACAATAGCTCCATTATTGACCAGAGAAAAGAGAATTCAAGCAGCGCCCTTTTAATGCATCTGAATACAGCTATTTCGAGAAAGGTTGTCGGAAAAAAGCATCAAAGTGCACATGACAAGACCGAAAGGTGGTCTGGGTATTCACTGGAATTTTGCATATTGGTCTAGAGGTAATTTACAGTTTGTATTTTTGCACGTGGAGAATTTGTTTTTCCTCTCAGGAGGCCTATATCTGTAGCTTTACTTTTACTGTCGCATGTCTTTGAGTGAGAAAAATTCTTCTAAACTTCAGAGGGGCTAAACGTACCTTGTTTCTACATGTCTGAAAAGAAAGAAAACCTGAAATTCGCGCTTATTTTGTTGTTATACTCATTAGTATTCAACACGTGCAGTAGCTCAATACGTCTACCCATACTACCTTTCGGGATTGGCTTGTGCAGTTTTGTGCTTTTTCCGACAACGTTTCTCGAAATAGCTGTATAAACAGCATCCAAAACAAATTCGAAGATCTAACTATTCTGAACAGATCTCTGAAAGCAAAAATTTTGGTGATATCGACCAAAATCGACCGATCCTATCCAGACAGTCAATTCAAACTGCAAGGTTACAATAAAAAAAAAAATTATGTTAGGCAATGGACATAGCAAAAGAAGGAGGTGACCCACTTGGCTATATATCAACAACAATTCCATCAAGAAAGCTCACTCTGCCGACAGTCTATAAAATATTAGAAGTTATAGCAGTTGATCAGTTAAAATATGTTAAAATAGGCATGACATTCTGTGCTGTCAATTTACATACCGTCTAATAGCTCCAAGAAAGTAAATAAAACCCTCGGAAACTACCTACAAAAAGTCGAGAGTGAATTAAACAACATCTGTCAAAGGGCGCGTTTCAAAAAGAAAACTGTTATCATTATTGGTGATTTAAATATAGACAGACTACGGTTAGATCGTACCGAGGGAAAAATCCTGAGATACCTAGAAGAAGTCTACTGCCTTACACTGCCTTAAAAATGAAACAACAAGGGCCACGGCAACCTCGCAGACACTCATTGATGTGATGGTTACAAAAAACCCTGAACTTTTCAAGAACAGCGGCGTATACAATCCCGAGAACATGCCTCACAGTATGATTATGGCGAAATGACACAAAAGGGTAAAAATTCAGCAGCCAAGAATTTAGTCCACTGTCAAACTAACAAACAAACTAACTGACTTTAACAAGGATCTGCTGATGCTCCATGGCATGTTGGTGAAATCTTTGATGATTTAGATAATGCTTATGACTATTGGAGAAATCTTTTCGATAGTATTGCAAATGAACATGCTCCCATGAGAAAGAAACGGGTTCGTGAAAGAGATGTATGTTTCATGTCTAAACTGGAATGGAAAGCGGCTATCAGAATCCAGAGGAAATATGACCGCACACCAGAAAACTTTGAACTTAGAAAGAGATATCGAGATATGGCTACTCGCGACCGAAGGAGAGCTCTCACTGCCTACTGGTACAAAAAGTCTAAAGAAATGAAGTCCAAACCACATGACTTTTTCGACACATTTCTTCCTTTCCTGGCCAACAAAACAAAAGATGCTAATACAATATTCCTTAAAAACAAACATGAGGATGGCATTATTGAAGATCAAAGGCAAGTTGCTGAGACTCTCGCCAACTATTTCTCTACTATTGCATCTGACATTGGTGGCAACCATGTGATCAGTTGAACTGAAAATGAATTTAACACTGAACCACCGTAGTGTTCAAATGATCGAAACCAACTATAGTAACAGTACTCTTCATTTCAGTTCAAACATATAAACACGAAAGACGTACAAAATTTGTTTGAAAACCTCAATCCTAGGAAATCTTGCAGTGACACTGGAATAATGCCAAAATTAATGAAGAAAGCTGCAGAGGGCATTGCACCAGCGAACAATCTTCACAACAGATGTATTGAAAGTAGTAACTGGTCGGGTATATCAGTGGAAAAGGGGAGAACTCAGTCCTCATTTTGAAGAAAAGGGACAAGCACAATGTGGAAAATTATCGACCTATCACGACGCTTTCGATTATTGACAAGGTTTTCGAATCACTGCTTAGCAAACAAATACCCTATCATTTTGACCCTACCCTATCTCCAAGATTGACAGCATACAGAAAGAATCACAGTTGTGAAACCACACTAGTGATACTTCGACTGGAAACACGCTATCGACAGAAAACAATTAGTGACTATTTTCTCTACAGACACGAGTAAAGCTTTTTACTCTCTATGTCACAATTTAGTCATCAAGCTGAGAAGCTATATGGGTTTACTAGTCAATGATTTGATCTAATTCAATCGTTTCTGAATGACATATACAGTCGTGTAAAAATTGGCACTATTAGAATTGAATGGTCTAAAAGGTTGTCCTCAGGAATCTTCATTTGGTCTTTATTATGGAACATATTCCAGAATGACATGACCCTGTTGGTTAAAGAAGACACAAACCTTTTCATGTATGCAGACGACCATCAGCTATATGCAACGCGGTCGGACTACAACAACGCATCTTCCAGGGGCTTCCAGGCTACAGCATCAAGGAAAGTTAGTCATGTCATGGCACAAGGGTACCTTTCTACTCGCCAACACAGAGAAGTTTCAATGTCTTACTACTAATCCAAGAAACATTGGCCCAGATAAACAGACTGAAGCCCTGCAGATTAAAGATCAGATCATTACCAACACTTCACAAATCAAATTACTTACAAGCATAATTTTACCAGCCATGTCAGTAACATTTGCACAAAAGCAAGTCATAAAGTTGTTGTGTTAATGCGACTGCGCAATTTGTTACCATGATGAAGAAAAATTGATAATCTACAAATCATCCATCCGGACAGCAGAAAAATATAGCGGATTCCGGCAAGAACGCGCAGTTAGAGTACTATTTAACTCCCATTCAGAAACATGCGAAAACCTTTTAGTTCGTGCAAAGCTACCTTCACTACTGAATCGAAAACTTCAAGATATCGCTATACTAATGTACAAAGTAAAATATGGCCTCGCACCAAGTATTGTTGACGAACTGTTTAAGGACGTTCGCGCAAGAATTTTCCGGCTCGATAAATATTCTTCCTTTTTTTGCAAAACGCAGAAAATCGGTAGAGAAAATGACCTTTGAAGGACGGAAGCCATCAGTGTGATTTAAATGTTGTCACCGATGACATTTTGTAGTTCAGAGAAAGGAAGAATTTTATACGGTTCAGTTTAAAACAAGTAATTGTATTTAACTAACAAAGTTATAATCTTTTCAAAATCTCAGCCTTGGGCTTGTTCTGAAAAATAAATATTATTAAATTATATTATCAATATTTTTAAATCTAGCAAATTTAAGCCTCGATATTCTTATAAAATATATTCTTGTAGAAAAAAAGACTATATTACAACAACGATCCTTTTTCATGGCACTGAGTAAAGCCTGGCAGCTATAATGACACCCTTATTGTTTTCAAATCTTGACTGGTGCTTTGGTTATCTTCTTCGTAGGGTCTTACTTTAAGTTAATTTCCCTGATCAAGGATACTTAAGTTTGCTTATGCCCATTTTCCCCCTGCATACAGCACTTTGGTCAACTGTTTCTTCATTTCACATCCCTTTTGCAAGGCATGTCTTTTATAATTTTATATTGTTTTTTTCACGTGAACAGATGAAGAAGACCGCACCTTGATATTTAAGGAAGAAGTACCAAACAAAGCTCTGCTTGGTCATGTGATCAGGACTGAGCAGGTTCTCAATGAGGGGAGCTGTCGGCTGCAGTGCTATTTGGAGCCCAATTGTGTGTCCATTAATGTAGGACCTTTGAAGGACGGAAGCCGTCAGTGTGATTTAAATGATGTCACCCATGACATGAAAAAGTTTGCACTAAAGAACATGAACGGCTTTACTTATAACGCTGTCGAAGTAAGAGCTGTGATAGTCACTCAATGACAGTACTTGCAAAAAAATTTTGGACGTTCTGACATTTAATTTTCACACACTTTTTATCTCATTTCGGACAACAACAGTGGTAGCTAAAACTAAATTCCCGCCTACAAAACTGAAAAAATACCAGGAGATGGTAGTTTTACTGAACCATCCAGATTTAAAAATACATGCATCGACGAGAAAATAGTACAAATTCTATCAAGCCGTTACGTCTGTCAAGCCCTGTCTCGACTAAACACTTCTTGTCCGAAATTAAAATCGTCTGAAATTTTTTGCAAGTAGGTTATCTGGACTATCTGATCTTATATTTTTTCTCCCAAATTAGTCTATCATCAATAAAGGGCAATGAAAATTTTTCTAGTTTTCCCAAGTCACATGCCTCTCATACAAGGAATTGTAGAACTGACACTTTCTCACGTCCATTTGTTGTCCCTCTTAACCGGGTTCCTCTGAAGTGTCAGATAAAGAGGAAGTGTGAGGGAAAAAGCAAGGGCACCGGCTCCAAACACCTAATGTTACCTATTTTCTTCTTCTAAACAGAATCCATGTGGAAGCCGCCCATGTTGGAACAATGGCACTTGTCAAGCTGGTTTCACCAATAAAGGTTTTCGATGTATCTGTCCTGTGGGGGTCCGTGGAGAGAAATGCTATAACGGTAAAAGCACAAATAAAGAGGGCCTCTCCGGGGGTAGCATGTTCCCTCAATCTCCTCAAGATTTACTTTTATTCCTTATTCCCTATAAATATATTCTATAGTTTGCCGTATCAAAGTTTTCTTTAATAGTAAAGATATCCCTTGTTCTCCCAAATTAATCTTAAAAATTTCCCCCGCTCCCTCGATATAAATGGTAATGTTTCCAAGTCTCCCAAACCCCTGGGAGGCCCCTTGATAAACATTGCAATTACTCAAGACCCAGTGACATACCTAAGAAAGCCATTTTTTGTTCAGTTTGCATGGCGTGAAGAGAATTAGGACTCTCGAGACTGACCAGAAAGGTTCTGAACAAGTAACGTGTAGAGGTCAGAAGAAACGCTACTGTTTATAATTGAAGGCAATCACTCCCAACAATTTTCGGCCATGATGAACAATCTTCGGCCATGATGCGGCCACACTGAGCTGGTTGAGACCCAATGACGAATTTGAAGCATGACCGTTGAAGTTTTTTTTACTTGAGCAATCACAAATTCAAGTCCAATTTAAAGTCATGTTTCGATCAATGTTAGCAGAACTAAATCTGACCGTCCGACCAAACAAATAAACACTTGAGAGCAGCAGAGTCTGACATTGACTTTCAAGCATATATTTTGGACTAAGTTAAAGAAAAAACACTCGGAAAAACGTAACGGTTTTTTTTTCCAAACATTATGGGCAATTTATCATTCTCTCTTGCCAATATTGTTAAGCTGAATTATGTCAGTATGACGTGACTTTATAAAGGGAACGAGATATGTTACAATACAATTAAAAAGTCCGAGTACAAAATAATCAAAATTAATGATGTGGAAGAAATAAAAAACATTGGCAACTATAGTTTACCAAAAAGGACTGATCTTGTTTTTCTATTTTTTTTTTGTTTTTTTTTTACCAGATTTTAGGGTGGCATGTCTCAAAGTTTACAAACATTTTTCAAAACTCCATGATTTCACTGACGAGGTAAATTGGGACAAAACGGATGAAATTGTGAGGAAGTGTGCTCATCGGGCTAAGAAAAACAATGTTACGTTGTACGCACTTGGAAGGAGAGGATTTTGCCTATATGGGAAAAACATGACGGTCAAATATCACGCCAATGACACTAAAAATGCGACCTGCAACCAAGGCATTGGAATGGAAGATAGTATATTTGTTTATTCTTTACGTAAGTATATTTGTTTATTCTTTCGTTCAAATTTAAATTGCTTTTACAGGTCACGACAAGTAATGTTATTTTATGGTAACTTGTGATATCGTAATATCACACATGAGCTGTCATTTGTCATGAAAAGTCATGATGCAGTATTACTATAACCCGCATGATTGCATTACCGGTGCCATGATGTGCCAATTTTCCTATGAAGCCACAAATAAGCAATGTGAACTCGCGATAAACCTTGCTCTTGATGAAACGAGAGGATTATTCCTCCACTTCACCTAATCTAACGTCAATTAACTCCGCTGCAACTTGAAATCTTTACAAAAATCGTCTATAATTACATCCTACAGAACGACGCCCAAAACTTGAACAAAAGGGGTGTTTTTTGGGCGTCTCGACTCATCACGCAATGTCAAACCAGTTCACCAACCTCCGCCACATCGATCGGATCACGACGCGATTGGATCAGGTAGTGAACCAGTGTGCACGAGTGGCTAAAGACAAAGGATACGAATACTTTGCCATTCACAATTACGGAGAGTGTTACAGTGTAGGAGAGAATTACACTAGAGACACTAGACGCGGAAACAGTACAGATTGCTTGAGGCTTGGCAACAAACCCCACTATGGTGTGGGAAAAGAAAATTCTAGTTTTGTATATATAATTAAAACTTAAGCAAACCACGTGGGTAAAGGCAACGACAACGTAAATTCCCAGTATAGTACAAAATTAAAGCAAATACTGCCAACTGATTGGCTAAACTATCGCACGCTATATAACAACTAGATTATGAGCTTGAGATCTCTCTGAGGTGATAACTGGATTTTTCTATTTCCAAAAAGTCAAATGGACTGATGCCAACACAACAAGTTTCAAGTTACAATTCATTTTCATCTTTTTTTTGAGGAAATAAGGTGTTTGTTGATTCGGTCTTTGGTCCTGTCTATCAGAAAAATCTGAAGCTCAGAGTATACTTAACCACATTTTGGGGTTACCGTAGTTATTGGCCTAGTAGGTTCTTAATTAAGTTCTATGAAGGAAAGATATTTGTTGATCACCAGAGAAATTTATAAACCCTAACTTGGTCCCACACCTGTACGACTATAAGCCCGACACAACTTATTTCTGAATACATGTATAGACGGGAGCTCCTGATATAGTGAAATTCAAATGTACGGCCCCCATATAAGAACCTGCTTGATCTTGCGTATCTAAACAGGTTCTCATATTTCTGGGTTTTAAAATGGAAACTTTCTGCCAGCGGCTTCTTAAGCCACCAGGCTCTTGCATGCGGGTTTTACTGTATTCAACTATATTACGTGTAATGACGCCTTCGTAATTATTGTCATAATTTGGATTAATTCTAAGGAGAGCGAACTTCCTTTCATTGTTCAGCTACATAAGTACTTACTCTCGTTTTCAACGAGCAATTCTAAAAAAACTCTGCATGGGAGTGCTGGGATATCTCCTCTCAGTTGCATTCTCAACCATGACTCAGTTATCAGTTAAAACTTCAGCTCATTTCTGAATAGATTTTGCAGATCTCATCAGTAAGCAAAGCATGGCAGTTCTCAGTTGACAGTTTACCCAGCAGTACAGGCGTTTCCCGTGTGCAAGGTGTGATCGAATAGATTCGCCGCCATGCTTGCTTAGAAATAGTGGGTGGAGAGTGGGTTCCGTCCCCTCTCCCTCCCCATTACTCCTCTTTCACCCTCACCCCTACTCCCTAGGACGACTCATGTCCTCTCGCCCCAAGCCTATTCCAAGTTGGAATCCAAGATGGCGCTTACTTAATAAAAATGCGCTCCCTCGCCAAAATACACCTGCATTGCAGGCTTCTGAGAGTTTTAATTTTGACCAAGCCCACGCTTTCAGTCAAACTCCATCCGGACGCTCTTAATTTCGCAGGCTTTTTACGCCTCTTAAAAAACCCAGAGCTCGCACTGGACACTGTAAATACCAACATCTACAGGTAAATCATATACAAAGAAGGCATGGTATAAAAACCATGCGGGTGTGTACAATGAACTTAATTTGCTTCTTTTAGTGGTAACAACATGTTGTGAATCATTCGTAAATAATTTGTGGATAATTTTACAGCTTATCATTCTAACAGTAGTTTTGGTTTTCTCAGCTGCACTCGTGAGAGAGGTGACTCATCGAGAAAATAAAAAAAAATATTAACAACTGTCAGTAAAAAGATTCATTAGCCTATGCAAATAGTTTGGAACCCCATTAGCCCAGTTTCAAAACTGTCAATTTAAGTCTATCACTTATTAATACACTTTCATATCGGTGGCGATGAATACAACTCTACCGGCTGATTGAACATTGTGATGACTCTTTTAAAAATCGTTTACGACTACAAATTGTATGTGTAAACGTTTCTGTTTCTTCCTATTTGCTTTGTTTGTTATTTAATGGACGAGAGGACACGGTATCTAAGCTGGGGCCTGATGAAAAGCGCGCTGCTCATCAATTTCTGTCTTCGTTTTTTTTTAGTGACGACGAAAACTAACCAATGAGCGAACAAGAAATTTGACAGTGGTTAAAACTTATTTCATAGTTTTTTTTTTAATGTTGTCAGCGACAAAACATTTTAGCATAAAATAAGCACAACGTTGAAATAAAACCAACATTTTTAATAGCCTGTTATGTTCAGAGTTCTCTGAAAAAAATTATTATTTTTACGACTGAAATATATCCATCCAACCCCTGTCTGAATGCCGCCAGCGCTTCCACAAGTAATCATTAACTTCGCATGAACTATTCATGAGTTTGAAACTTTTCCATCCGTTTTTCTACTTATGCCCTAATTATGCTCTAATATATTTTAAATATTACAGTCACGCTCTTAAAAATATAAGTTGATGTGATATTTGAAACATTAAATACGAGCTTTTTAGAACTCGATAACAGAATGAAGCTTCAAGAATTTCCCTGTCGAACTACAAACAGTGTCACCAGACCACCTGTTCAACTATATACGAGGAGTCTATCGTGCGCATCAACGAATGGCTGTGTTTTGCATAAACAACATAGTTATTTTTAATTCAATATCGATTAATATTAAGTTTTTTTACATCCTGCGTCTCAAAGTTGAAAAATTGTGGCTTTCTTAGTTAATATTTACGGCCTAAACAAATATCATAGTGACATATAAGATCGAATAAAATCTCGAATCAAGCGAGCTACCATTCATTTCCGAGAACTTAAACAAATGAGTTATCTTAGACAGGTGTAACTGGACCTCTGAGTAGCCCGTATCTTATTGTTAATATTACTTCGTAAGCCACGCACTTAGAGAATACAGTTTATAATAGAGCGAGTAATATTTCTGGCGCCATATCCGACAAGAGCTTCAATCAATTCAACATTTTTACCAAGCTAAGAAGATGGCGTCCTGGGAGAAACTCAGTGAAATTTCCACAATGTTTTTGGTTCTCTCTCTTCTTGTTGCACCTGTATTGTCTAATTTTAGCACAGGTAAGTAAGCTCTTTTCTCCATATATTATGATCACTCAGTTTTTGTCATCTCTTTAAATTCAGTTCTTCTCGCGTCAGCTGTCGTTTAATGTAACCTTTAAAGACTGCATACCGAAAAAATTGTCGCTATACTAGCTACTATGACTAAAAAAATATGGGTTGCATCTCTTTCCTAATCATATACCTGGCAGCTGTAATCAGTTAACTTAAGCTATAGTTTTATTTCAACACGGAACTTAAAATATGTTTCGAATGCCTGCGGGCAACATGCAAGAATGAGGCCGAGCATAACGAGAAGAAAGTTTCCCAGAAGCCGGAAATCGAACTGCGGTTATCAGCGTAGTCTTTTTTCATCGAGTTTTAATCACGCGCAATTTAGACTGACATTCAACCAAAATTGAAATCGAACCCCAAAGTAGGCCAAGGACGCTAAATTACATTCATATTGCTCTTCAGACCCTCATCAACGGTGTCATTGTCTTCCTTTGTAGTTTTATTGTAGCCAAATTACTGGGTCCTAAAAGGCGTAGTGTCTAACTCAAGTTTTCTGATCCAAAAGAATGATTGGGCTAGCTCGTGGCGATTTCTTTTCTTGGTCAACTGGGTAATTGTTTATCGACTGGATATTACACTCCTTTAGTGGGACACTTATGACATACGACTACTTAATAATACTTCTTTTTGCGTAAACAGATGAAGAAGACCGCACCTTGATATTTAAGGAAGAAGTACCAAACAAGATTCTGCATGGTCATGTGATCAGGACTGAGCAGGTTCTCAATGAGGGGAGCTGTCGGCTGCAGTGCTATTTGGAGCCCAATTGTGTGTCCATTAATGTAGGACCTTTGAGGGACGGAAGCCATCAGTGTGATTTAAATGATGTCACCGACGACAAAGAGTTCGACGTAGCACTAGCGAAAGAGACAGGCTTTACTTATAACGCCGTCGAGGTAAGAGCTTTGATAGTCAGTCAGTCCTAGTTACGACGGTTTTAATGAAAGGATTACTGATCTCATATTGTTCTCGCATTCAGTTGAAAATAATTACTAAATGTCAGATAACGACGCAGAAAATAATCAAGTGTGTTTTAATATATATTTAAGATATGTATTTTCCAGTTCTCTTAGCCCCATCCACTTTATCTTCCTCACTATTTTCATGTACAGATGAAATTAGGGGGGACAAGGCAACCATTTAGTCTTCTTGTTGGCGCACATAAGTACAAAATTAGTTACCTTTCGGTAAAGGAGCGGAAAAATAATGAAAATAATACTTCTAATATACAAACGAGCTGAACTGAGCAAATTACAATTACAGGTAAAGGTAAAACGGACAGGTTTAAGGAGAGAGCGAGTTTAAAAAGAGCAAATGATAATGTTTGTAAGAAGTTAGTTATGTTGGACATTGTTCAGACAGTACGTTACAGTAGATAGCATTTGATGTTTTTAGAAAAAGCGCACTCATTCAGATCTTTTAGGTGCTTTGGGATGGTTCTCCAAAAATCAATTCATCTGCTTGCCAGTATTCGTTCTGACATATGGCTTGAACAATTTTTGTTGTTTTGCATATCTGGTCTTGATTTGAAAACAGGAGATGAAGGGCTTCTACGCCAGTGCGATGTGTCACTGGCAATTCCAATTTATGCATTATTTAATTACGCTAATTTGTCACGTAATCGTCATGCGGTCACGGTTACTTTTTCTCATTTGCATTACAATGTAATCCAACGTGTGTGCGAGGCAATTCGGGCTAAAACTACAAAATAGCCCAAAATTGCCTCACATACATGCTAATGATGCAAACGAGGAAAGTTAACCGTGAAAAGGGCTATTGGGTAGCATTTGCACAGCAATTACTTCTTTTTAGGGGGAGGCAACTTTAAAACTTTAGAAAGCTGCGCGTTTGTCTGATTTAGGAATTACTCGCCCGATTACAACAGTGAATTGAACTCCACTCGGCGCAGTCATTATTACTTACTTTATTATTTCCTTCGTACTAAGCAGAATCCATGTAGACACGACCCATGTAAGAACAATGGCACTTGTCAAGCTGGCTTCACCAGTGAACGCTTTCGGTGTATCTGTCCTGTAGGAATCGTGGGAAAGAAATGTGATACAGGTATAAACACTAGCAAAATGTTGGGAATGTTCTATTCTACTAGTTATGACGTGTTGTGGAATGTAACCTTTAATTTACCTAACATCTTCACCCAAGGAAATACTTGTAACGTGGCGAAGTTCCGGATTGTTGTTCGCCGCATTATACGGACCTCGGTTATCTATCTTGTCTGCATGTAATATTCGGCGTCCAAAGATCATAGCTTATTACTTATACAGAGAAAAAATTAAAATGATCCGCCAGAGACAATGGCCCACGACAAATAAAAAATATTTCTTTTAGATTTAAATTGCGCTCTAAGCAAAGCTATTGTAAAATGCCTCATTTATATGTCTCTGTGAATCCACATAAGGGTTCAGTCTTCAACCAGTTGGGTGTTATAAGGACAAGAGGAATGACCGGGCTCTGCCACAGCTTTACCATACCCTCCGAGGAAGCATCCAATGGAACGCACCTAGACGCGGACTGGATCTAGTAGTGAAGCAGTGTGCAGAAAAAGCCAACGAAATAGGATACGAATATTTCGGCGTTCAAAATTACGGGGAGTGTTACGGTAAAGGGATGAAGTATGCTAAACATGGCGAGAGTGAGCAAATGTGCGATAATAAAACTAAAAGCCTTTGCTGCTATATGTTTGACAATCGAACTGGTCATAAAGTGGGAGGACCATCTACTAATTTTGTTTATCGGTTAACATTCAAATAGAACAGCTTTTTAAAATAGATACGCCGTGAATTAAAATACGTCCATGTATATATAGTTGTCACCGTCTTAACAGGTGTTTTGATCTCTTAGTTCTCACGGCAGTCAGAAGCCGAATACAACAAACACGAAAGACCGTATTTTGCCACGTTTCCAAACACGACCGAGGAGAGAAATAGGAATAAGACGCGTAGTGGCGGAACTTCAGGATGTTTGGTAATGTGATTAAACACTGTCTTGAGTGTTTGATATATCTTCTCAATCGAAACTAAAACTAAGGAGAAAAAAAGCGAAATAAAATCGTAAAAATCAGTGCTAATTAAGACAAGATTCCAAACACAGTAAAGGTTGTGATTTCTTTTGTTTAAACTTGATGAATTTATTAATGAGCTTGAATTCTATGGGGTGACAATTAGCTGATGAAGATTCAGTTCCTAGACAAACTTAAAGAAAGACATTTTCGCGTTATGCGAGTCAAAAACGTTATGATTTTTGTATGAACCGACTAGCCCCAATGGTCATCATATCATGTAGAAAACGAGACATGGCATTTAAACGAATCTGTCTACTTGATCTTAATTGTTTTCTACCCGAAGCGATCATCAAAATGATTTGGTTATATCAACTAAGTTGAAATTGTAAATTGGCAACTGTAACGAGTTAAAAAGTTGACGTTTCGAGCGTGAGCCCTTCCTCTGACGAAGGGCTAACGCTCGAAACGTCAGCTTTTTAACTCGTTACGGTGGCCAATTTACATTTTCAACTTGGTTGATATAACCACTACCTTGTTACCCCCACCCACGCAGCACCACAGTCCCTTTACAAACTTTCACTCTTTGATCATCAAAATGGCTGCGCGTTGTTCGCTATTAACTTGTTAAAACACGAGCGTACAGCCCAAACTGTAATTACGAACATCTATATGTATATCATCAAGACTGTTGTAACTGTGTCAAGACCTCCGCCAGGATTTCTTGGGGACGAGGAACGAAAGAAAACGACAAAAAGGGGAGCCCGGCTTTATTAAAAGAGAGAACTAAATAGGCTATTGCCATGTGTGATGATATAAATATATATATAAATCCTTACTGATGAGTAGTTGTAAATAGGTTGTACGTAATAAATTAATTCAATAGCTGTACGTAATAAATTAATTCAATAGCTGTACGTAATAAATTAATTCAATAGCTGTACGTAATAAATTAATTCAATAG
>OMLO01001673.1_pt1 | contig 17272 bp, 10 predicted proteins | sample 1674811 | NCBI WGS metagenome assembly OMLO01 (sample SAMN06265003, study PRJEB25207) | coral metagenome | isolation source: Coral host | place: Mexico:La Bocana,Puerto Morelos, Mexico | collected 2008-11-13 | reverse complement strand
GGGAAGAGACGGAAACAGATTCGTTCATGTCGTTCATAAAGATGTTAAACAGTAAGGGGCTAAGGAGACTTCCCTGCGGGACGCCGCACTGTAAAAGTGACCAGCTAGAGCACGTATTATTGCATATTACCCTTTGTTTACGGTCATGCAAAAATGATCTTAAGAGTTGTAGGGCTGGTTCTTGTAAGCCATACGCTTTTAACTTTGCTAGCAGCAGATTGTGGCAAATGCAGTCGAAGGCCTTGGAGAGATCGATAGCAACCACACCCACTTCTTTCTTTTCATCAAGTGCGCGTCTCCAATCATCTGTTAATTTGATCAACGCTGTAGCGCAGGAGTGTCCCTTAAGGAAACCCGACATGTTGGGCGAGAAAATTGGTGCAAAGGAGGCGTACATCTGGTCGAACAGCACTTTCTCAAATAGTTTGGAGATTGTAGAGATAACGCTGACTGGTCGGTAATTGTTTTTATCGGTCACATCCCCCTTCTTATGGATGGGGGTGACATTACTCATTTTCCATTCTTTGGGCAGAGTACTCGTGCGAATACAGTAATTAAACAAAGACGTTAACGGAGTAGCCATGGCTATAGCGGAAAGTTTAACAATCTTTGGAGAGAAACCGTCGGGGCCAGTAGATTTCTTGGCATTCGTTTTTAATACGTAGTTGGTTACAGTTTCTTTGTTGATTTCCTTAAAAGCAAAGTCAAGTTTGTATGATTTGCTTTTAATTGCTGCTATGCTAGGATGGTCGCCGAAATTCTCTTCCGTTAAGCTCAACGCTGAGTCCTGTATTCTTGGGTTTACAAAGAAGTCGTTAAAAAATAAACTCTTGAGAGTGCGCAGTATGGACTGGAAATCATCTTTAATTAGGAAAGACAAATTGCAAACTATGTAAAATAGCACCAAAGCTTCTGCAGGTATTTTGTGGGTTCGTCGAGCTGAAGTCGGTGACGTGCCCGGGATGACGTGCTCTCAACCACACATGCAATGTCTTTTAAAATGCCCCGTAGCGGCTTCTTTTAAAGATCAACTACTCAAATAGACCTCATTTGCTAAATTCGAAATTCGGAAAAGGGGTTTTCCGGAAGCCCTAAGACCCTCCGCTGGGGACCCTCCTGTGTCTGGCTTGTTTGGGATGTCCAGGAATGCATATCGATATTGAAAAGTCTCAGACATAAGGCACGCGCGCTTCTCGCCCAGCAGACAGACAATGAAGACATTACTGCAATTAACACCCTTCTTTCTCAGTTGTCAACACCTTTCCGTTGTAATATTCCGTGAAAATATTTTTATTTCCGAAATATTTTGACATCCTCTTAAGTCGCGTGTGCCATGGTCCGACAGACATGTTTCTGTTATCACGAACGGATCTTGAAAGTGTACCAAGGGATTTGTTCGTGTATAAAATCTTTTAACACTTTTCAGTATGACGTCAAACCTTCGTTCTTAGGGTGCCACACCTCAGGCAGAAATCTTGAACAGGAAATCATTCAGAAAAAAAAATGTAGCTTAATTTCAGTGTTCTGTCAATTTTAGCTCCTGAATGTTTGATGGAGGCTCTGACAGGCGACTGCCTAAAGTTTAGTTACATTCTCTCAATAGTTTAAATCTCAAAAATGATTTGTTTAACTTTTAATAGTCGAAAACAGTTTGCAAACAAATTACCTTGAACGTAATCTCACTTATAAAAATTACTGTTGCTAATTAATTTAGGGATGTTCTTTTTTAAGCGAGCTCATTATGCAGACTTGGTTCTTTATAGAGGACATTTGTTTTAAAATAATTTGAAGTTTGTGAATGTATATAATACCTATGATTTTCCTGCTCTAAAATTTAAGAAGAATATTGATAAGACAGGGCAAATTTTAACAAAGTCGAATAAAAGAAATGAGCGCTTTCCTATTTTGGAAGTCATCAGTTGATGAATGTTAACGGACGAGTTACACACGTGAAGTATTTCATTAGACAGTTCAGATGAATGTTGGCTAAAATTACGGCCTGCGTTGTTCCCTGTCCTTCGAGAAAGTTTATTATCGTGACAGATTGGTAAGAAAGTTGGTATTAAACAACTTGAGACCAATTCTGGTACTATTATGAAAGTGTTGCAACGGGTACGTTTTGACGGTGAACCTAACCACAATTAAGTCCTATAACCGTTGGATTCCCCTTGGGATGGGGCCTTGCCCAAGAACTCAACCCAACAACTTCATCTTGGCTGGAATTAAAAGTCTTATTCATATAGGATTTATCAGCCACCTTTTAATATTATGCCCAATATTAATGTGAACAAGACCCATGTTGGGCAAAATATATTACTGATTTTATATCGCTCATCGTAAGAGGTTTTTTAAAGTCTTGTCAATCGCCTCTCAAGACGGAAGATGTATCTATAACGAGAGACTGTTTGCAATAAACATTTTAAACAGTTTAAAGCTCCATAAGGCGACTAAAACCTAGCAGAAAAAAAGCGAACGAAACTTCGGCTGTTTAGATTAAATTGACACAAAATTTACCACGAACTTTATCTGACTGATCACTCAGAAATGCACCGGGATTTTGCAGCCAACAAACAGCCATGAAAATTGAAAAATAATCCGCGATATTCAGTTAAGAAGCTGATCACCTGTCACTATGTATACATAAAATTAGAGCTAAGATTAAATTGATAAATATCAATTGCGATTTGACATGAGTGTTTCAAATTCTTCGGAGATAAATTGAGACTGGTGGCTTAAGGTGTGCAAATTTCAAGTACATACAGCGCTCCGAATTCCTTATGTCCTCAACTTAGACTTTGACTTTGTTTAAGGTCTCGTGGACCAAAAGAAACGCCCCCTCAGATGGAACACCGTGGGGAATTATAAGATAGATGATCGTTGCAAAACGTCGAGGTGATTCTATTTTTAATCTCTGCATGTTAGCGATCAATTTTTATTGTAATAAATAAATTCGACAGGATCTGATTAAAGACTATGACTCAGGGACAATGTTTAAAATTAAAGGAAAACTGTAGAGAATTGACGAAAAAGGAGAGAAAATTGACACTTGACTTACTTACGAGACGTTCGATGTTCAATATTTGATAACGTTTCATCTGTATAAAAAGTGTTTTAGCCGGCTTTTAAGTTAAAAACAACAAATATAAGTTCAAAACTCAATTTGAATCAGACCCATTTCGTTTTATTTAAAATGGGATTTTTGGACAAAATTTTTCGTGCAGAGCTTAAAACTATTGTTAATTATTTATTCCGCCATGCCAGTTTGGGAAACTCCTTTTTATTTTATTTATTGTTATAATTTTATGTGATTTTTATTGACATGATAAATTTTCTGCTTTTTCATTTTTGCTCATCAATGTCCCAAACACAATTTGACTTGGTGGAACTTTTTCATTCGAGCGTGGAACTCAAACTGATTATCTGTTAAGGTTACCACACAGCTATCAGTTTTGAACTGAACAAAACATGATTTATAAATGAGATTTGTAGATTTGAGTAAATCATTGCCTCAACAAGCGAGTAACGAAGAGTTCTTCTTGCAATTAAAGCACTTTCTTGTACGGAATTTCATCGAGAAAATTCAGCTCATCAAAAAACAGCTCACATCTGGTTCGTGTTGTCTCAGCGAGTTCTTTTTTTGGCATGGGGAGGAGATTTCGCAGAGGGTGATTTCAAAAACACTCTTTAGCTACTAAATTTAGAGTAACCGATTAGCTGGCTCCGTCATGTCTCCTGATCAAGAATAACTGCAATTAATAAATGATGGGTCTGACCGAGATTTCTCATGCAAATCCGAGATTTCCAAAACAACATTTTTATCTTGTGTTCCCCGGGGTTTAATTTATCTTGTGGGGGCTTTGCTGATAATTTGTGGACTGATAGTTATGGTCAGTGCTTTGGGCACACAGTATTTTACCCCGAAGAGTCTCTTTTGTGATTTCCAAATTCGCGAAAAAGAAAATGCATGGTTCGAGGGTAAAAAGCAAACCCTTGCTCGATACTTGGTACAGATTTGAACTCCATTTGATTATCTGTTCCTGAAGTAAAATGGACTGAAAAACAGTTGAATGCTCTGTATTGCTCCCAAACGTTTCCAAAGCAGAAAAACTTTTCCAAGTGGTGTGGGTTTAATATCGCTTAAAACTATCTATCGTTGCACTGAAAATGCTTTTGTGCGTAGAAAAGAGGAATACTTTATACTTCTGAAGACAGGGTAGAAAAGAAAATATTTGAATTACAATTAATTAAGTTGGTTATCGCCTTAAATAAATCGTTACTTATAATGTTCATTCGCCTTTCTTTCAGCACAGCTCGTACAAGCAGTTAGCATGTCAGACCACTTTACACAGGGCTTCATTTTATCAAATATACGAAGTAACATGCAGCGACTGATTTTCAGTGTCGGTAACAAGTGCACTTTGGCGAGATTCTGATATTAACGAGGTATAAAGGAGAAGAGGGGAAGAGAAAGAGAGAGACAGAGAGATTAGGCTGGATTTAGATGTATTTGCAAAACCCGCTGATGAAAAGCAGAAATGTCTTAGATTAAAGGCGAGTAACAGGAGGGGGGTAGGCGAGTAAGGGAGAGGGAAAGCCGCTACTATCGTCGCCTTAGACAAGGCTGCTGCTCTCTTTCAAGCGAGCAGGGGACAGGGGGGTCACAGGGTAGGTATAAAGATGGATCATCATGACAGAGATTAAGTAAAAGACGAGTGTAACTAAAGGCAGCAGCAATTTTTATGCCGGAAATTAGTAAGGTGCTCAAAGAGTTTTGCATCTCGAAGTCGGCTTTTTTCATCGATTTATCCTTATAGGATTAACTGAATGGGTTGGCTCTCATGATCATTTGCTGCTGAATCGTCTCTTTGTTTTAATAAAACCAAACGCAAGCACTCGGCAGATTACGTTTGAGATAAACTGGAAGGACTTTAAGTTTGGTTGAACTAAGGCGATGAGGTTAAACTGTTCACTCTTATTGATATCCCGCAAAAAATTGTGCACATGCCAGGAAGAGATTTGACATGAAGAGCTTCTTTTAACTTTAATTATCTGCAAGTGTCATCTTCAGAAACGTGAGCTAACAGAGTAGTTAGAAGGCATAAGATTTCTATATCTATCATCCTTAGTTCCAGCTCTACGACGAGTTTGGATATTGCAAACTGCTTCGGATCTCTGCAACTGCTGCTGGTTTCCCAGTAGACTTTTCTATTTTTAAATGTTTCCTCCAACGTAAGTAATTTGCGGAGAGTGCGTTTTGACAATAATAGCCAACCTCTCCAAATAAGGCGCTTTTGGCATTTCCTGTAAACACACTCTTCGTTCAGTTCGCCTCAAAGTAATTATCGCCAAGTCAGTTTACATGTAAACTTGTCGCGCTAAAAGCTGGCCCGATTATCACTCTAATTAATCTTCATACTTGCTTTCGTTATAGCAATTAGCAGAGGACACGCCCATTTCTCGTGCCCCGACGTAAGTGAACAAACAAGTTTGGCAGCCGGAATTGCTTATTTCAATAACGCGGTGCAATTAGACCGCCAGCTCTTTCTGTAGTGAAAAAGATAGTAACAGCCTTAGGGAATGCTAAAAATGTGGGATTAAGGTATGAAACATTTCAAAAGGACTGTGGAGGTTTGATTTTAACTCCGGAAGTGCGCGCTGTACTCAATCTGGGGGTCTGACTAGCGCAGCATAATTAAGTTCTCTGGAAGAGACAAATAAGAGCTTTTTATTTGGTCAATTTGAGTAAACTAGAGCACAAACTTCAAGTCGCTGAAAATGAGTTAGAATCACTAATGCAAACTCACTAGACAGTTTTTATCCGGAGTTTTAGCATTTGTTGAAAAAAAAAGAGATCTGCAGTGACAGCAGACTGGCCGCTAACGAAAGCGTGCGTTGACAAGACTATCCGACGATTGATCGCCACACGATAGGAAAATATTTTAATGAAGCAATCTGCATTTGAATAGCTGAAGTACCATAAACAAAAAGAAGAAATATAAAAAGATCAGTATCTTTTGAATTCTTCAGATCCCTATGGTAGCAAGTCTATTGTTTCAGAACTTTCCTTCTCTCTTCGTAGTTTGGAGAGCGCTTGTTGTAACACTGAATACTGTGCTATAGTCTTGGCAGTGACGATCCAATAAAACGACAATGGGTAGATAGATTACGAGGACGAACATCTGAAAAGACAATAACCGAAAGAAACTGCTTTACAAAGGTTAACAGTGACTACCAATTTGCAGTGTCATAAAACATTAGAGGTGAAATGTATCTACAAAAGAATGAATGTTGTGGCTATTGCCATACTATGTGATGAAACTAACTCGTAACGATCTATTTCATTCACCAAATGATTGTTGTGTAGACTGAAACTTCAAAGTAAACGGTAATTTGAATCGTCTCGTTGAACTTTCAATCGCTACATATGGCACTCTCCACGACAAGAATTTTAACAAATATTTCATTTCAGCTTAGCTATGTTTTTGCATTTCTGGCGTCTCCCATTTAAAGTTTGTCCAATTGGAGGGCTGCTTAGTGAATTCTCCCCAAATTGGTCTGATGCCGTGATCGATAGCTTAAAATTGGAATATCGATGAAACAAAACAATTTTGCAAGGAGTGTGATGTAGAATGAAAGAGTACAGGATGGACGTGAAGCCCTTTGTATCTAGATAAAGCCGCCATGTAAGTGCGGTAAAATGCCACGGAAATTCTGTGTTCTGGATTCGACGGAATGCAGGGACAAATCTAAAGAAACGCCGCCACAGAGAAGAGTGGACTATTTGCCATGTGTCTACTTTTGAAGTTAATAAAGTTTAATTAAATGCGGAAGGTTTGTCTTTGTTTGTGTTTCACTCTATGGATACCAAAATGATACAGACAGTGACATGCGATAATGAAAGAAAGTCATTTAAATAAAATAAGGATTTCAACCCTTTCTTTTAGTAAACATTAAACTGACATGTTACTTTGCTTTACCATTAATTACACTTGCGATAATTTCTATTCATAAGGGATCGAATTCTGGTATTCGATGCACCACTTATTGATGTAATGTGAATTGCTTGAAAGTCACGCCTAAACAACAGATTTCTGCGTGCAAAATTTTGCTGCTTACGTGAAGGAACCCATTCGAAATTGGATGACATTGTTAATTTCAGATCGAAAAAAACAAATACAGTCTAGCCACTGTTTAGACAAACCTTTCTGGTTAGTGGACAATAACGTAGATTTCTTGCATTAAGAAATGGTTTGATTTATTTTCAGCAAGCAATGTTGACAAGAATCTGGAAGTCTACGAGGTAATAATTAAAATCTTCTTCTTGATTGGCCGAATAACAAGACTGAACACTGCCGCAAATTAACGACTCATTACTTTTAGCAGTTTTAGCGAAGTCAGAGCCAAAGTGGCAGTTAACCTCTCGCATTTTGAAAGTCTCCGACTCATTAGCAAAGGAAATGCACGGGTGATAAAATTTTTCGAATGCCTATTAATCGAAGCTAAAGCATTTTTTCGGGTAGGAAAAAAGCGAGCAGTGTAGGCAGGTGTAGAGCGCAGGAAGTTGTTCAATCTTATCCACACCCTCACTTCACCCTCACAAAAAAAACGACATGCCACTCATTCAAATGAGAGCCAATCAGAACCGGGTGCGTCATAACTCACATTGAAATACAAGAGACGAAAATTGTCAGTGTCAGTTAAACATGTTGTTGAAGAAACGAGCACTTTAGCGGAAGAAACGTCGTCGTTTATAATTTTCCTTTAAGCTGAACATTTAGCCCCAGGGCATACTTCGAACAACTACACGATTGGCGAACCTTGTGTGCAATGGAAGTTGCAAACTGTGCCTTTTTCTGTCATTTCATTTTACTACTTGTCGTAATACAGTTCAGGCCGTCACTCTCATGCGGCTCCAGAAATGGTTATGGGAAAAGAGGCCCCAGGAAACCTCTTATGCTAACGCAGAGTATTCCTGACACAAATGAAATCAGTCAACAAGCAAGTGGACCAGCTAAGGGAAAGATATCTAGAAATTCGCCGGAGTTCGAAAAACTTGAACCGTGTTATAATAACGGCATAATCTTTCGCGACGAAGAGGGAACAGGCGCAGATCGCTTGATGTCGAAGGTAGGAGTGCTTTCGTTTGTTTACTTTTTATATCTTACCTTTCATCACTTTAAATGCACAGCATGTAACTTCTTGTGAGGTTTATGTACACTAGATAGGTCAGCGTGCGGGGCGCGATGTCCATTCATTCATAGATTCACAACAACCATTGTAAAAAAAATTGCGCGAACTGCTCTCATGTTGTCGATTTTTTCATTAGCGATGCAAAGAGAAATTGACAACGTTGGCGGGTTTAGTGAAAGGAGAATGGCCTTCCGTAAAGCTCGTGGTGACCGAGGCTTGGGACGAACAAGACCAGCACTCGCCGAATTCCCTGCATTATGAAGGGAGAGCCGTCGACCTGCGTTTGTCCGACCGGGACAAAACGAAAATCGGTCTTTTGGGACGACTTGCTGTCGAGGCTGGCTTTGACTTTGTTTTCTACGAAAGTAGATCACATATACACGCGTCGGTTCGCGAAGGTAAATACTCTTAATTTAATTCAGGAAAGCTCAAGTTAATTCCGGAATCCCAACTTTTTCATTTATCACTGACTATGTAGCAAAAGGAATGTAGCGTTTTTGTTCAATTCTCTTGTGTTTTGCCCGCGACATTTCAAATTTAATCTTACCTCTCTAAATCCTTTTTCGAAGGCGTGCTATGGTTTGCAGGAGTAATAGCTTTTGTACCGCCCCTACGGTAACACGCAAATCCAATTTTAGAAACACAAAGGAAGCAGGTTAAGTCATTCCGGCCTCAGCAACAAAGGTTATTTTTCTTTCCGCCATTCACCTAAACAAATTTTCGTCCCCGTGTTACATTACGAAAGATGAAGCAGTAATTGATGGTTTGTTAATAATTTTCAAGACAGAACTATGTAAGGCTAAATTGTAATTGTTTGCTGTGTTTCAGATGGATATTCGGAGAAACCGTGGGATGGCTGTTTCAGCTCCGATTCGACTGTCAAACTACAAAATGGTGTTGATCTACAGGTCAGAAATCTCAAAGTCGGTGATTCTGTGCAAGTTATGACACAGCAAGGAAAGATTGGCTTCAGCGAAGTAGTGATGTTTGCAGATTACCAGCCCAACATCGTACATGCTTTGCACGTTTTGATCGAGACTAAAAAGCCCGCCAAACACATCACTCTCACGCCTTCGCACCTAATCTTCACAAGTAATTCCACAGGGAGACAGCTTCACTCAAAACATGCGGGCAGCGTGATGCCCGGAGATTTCCTTCTGGTTACAGCGGATGGCGGACTTGTTCCATCGCAGGTAAAGAGAGTCACTCTAGTTAAACGAACTGGCCTGGTTGCCCCGGTTACCATGGAAGGAAATGTAATTGTGGATGGCGTTCTGTCTTCTTGTTACGCCATGATAAGTGATCATGAAATCGCTCACATGGTTTTCGGTCCTTTGAGACTTGTACATAAATATGCTCCGAACTTGTGGAACACTAGTGATCTTTATGTTCAACAAGGTATGCATTGGTATCCCGAGTTACTGATGACAATCAACAAGGCTTTTGGCCTCGTTAATCTCTCGTGAATTTAAATGTGTCGATGGTAGAACTATTGGCACGAAAATTATATTCTTTCCAATGAAAGCTGTTCTTCTTTTTTTTTTTTCAAATAGCTGCTTTAATGAGAAAAATCGAGAAATTGCTCAATACCTTTGTCATGTCGTTTCCATTTGTTTGAAAAAACGCCGTACGAAAAAACAACAGCATTACTTTATGTATTATTGCGTTGAAATGTGAAATTATCGGCAAGGTATTGTGCAGTTGAGCCTAAAAAAAATTTCCACTTTGATAAAGTGGAGGATATAAATTTAGAGTCGCTGTTTCACATAGCTGTCTTCATCTCTTCACCTTTTTTCAAGAAATTTGCATTATATTTTTTGTGTCATATTCGGAAGGACTGAAACAACATTTGTGGGCTATCACAGATTTATTTCTTGCATCATTTAAGCGAGGTTTCATGATAGCAGCAGATTTTTTGTTTCCAAAGATTTTTTATACCTAAAGATATTGAGTGTCAATGAAAATAGCTTAGTGTGTTAAGTAAACTAGGGCACCTCGAACATAAATTAAGATAAATTAACGACTATTTATGCCTTTATTGTACAGTATTAGTTTTGTATGGTGTTGTATAAACGGCTGGTCACCGATGTACAGACAGGAACTTTTGGTTTAGATTATGAACTGAAAAACGAAATATTATGAAAGAAAATATTTGTACAAAGTATTGCCTATTGTAGCAGGAATTATGATTTGTTTTACAATGAAACTAGATATGAAATGTGGAGTCAACACTTCATGTTCTTTAACTTAATACGCATTTTGTAGAGTTGTGGCAATGACAGTTGGAGACTGTAAAAGTCAACTATAAAATCTGATAAAAAAAAGTAGAAAAACAGCCGAAAACAAGGAAACACTAGAAATATGTGAACGGGAAGAGATTTAAGAGTATAGACGAGGTGCAGTGTTGTTCAGTGTTTAGAGAGTTCTGGTAATTCTCGAAGTATTTAGATGAATTATTTTAAAGCCCTTTTCCGGGACAGTGGTGTATTCAGCAAATACTGTCCCATATAATATAGGGCCTACTTTACAAGAGATTCGGTTGAGTCAAAGATTTTCTAGTTTGCACAGAAGGCTCAAATTTAATATATTGTACAACGGCCTTGTGTACAGAAGGTAGCCTTACTCATTTTGTAGGTCAAATTCTTTTGATGCTCGGTTCACGAAAGTTTGTTTTCTCGCTCGCAGAGAATTGCCTGTACGGTTTGCTTCGTGATATGAAGTGTCTGGTGACTTAAAAACCAGGTAGTTATTCCTGGATTGTGAAAACAGAGTGTTGATCGAGAAAAGTGCAAAAATTCCACTCATGATTTAGTAGCAATATTAAAGCAAGTTGCAACATAAACAGACATTGTATTTATGTATATCTGTTGTGGGTTGTTCCTGGCTTACGTCCGCTGGTTCAGATAAACTCTTTTGAATCTCAGTTCTCCACGTCAAATGGAATAACTTGGAATGAGAAGAGAAAACAAGATACTTGAATTATCTCGCAGTACAGAGAGACTTGATACGGTCAATGTCTTGCGACACTCCGTTCATGCCGTTTTAAACCTAATGGTTGCGAATATTGACGATTTTCCGATCAGGATTTTCACTGTAGTTTGTCTTGTTTTCGGGACGGACAAGGCTAGCAGAATTAAATTAACACAAACAATTTAATCGCGTCAGAAGAAAATCCGTCAGCACTTCCGTGCAATTACACACGAGCCATCAACATGTGTTAGTGGGCGTGAATTGTTTGTTTTATGTTCCCTGGCCCTGCATGCTCTGTGTTTTGGATATTGTGATCTGATGACTTGAACTCAAATCGTCAGCATCAAAGAAGTTCCATACTTAAAAAGTGTTTCCTATCCTTATTCTTAAATTTTCTGCCTGTTTTAAGGAAGCAGATCTTTTAAAATAATTAATTAGCAACTGTGTTTTCAAAACAAGATTACACCCAGCGATAATTTGATTATAAACTGCTCCAATAAACAAAAGTCGAGTTTACTTCAAGATATCTCTCCTAAATTGATAAAACTGGACAACGAACATCGCACAAAATGATAGCCTGAATGCTTAAGTACTGGGAGTCGTGATGTTACAAATTTAAGTTCGCAGTCCCAAAGAAACGGCATACTTGTCTCGGCGAGTGATTTCCTGTGGAAAATGTCTTCGAGAGGCGTTAAACGACACGGCATCTGAAGAATCTTTTGACGTTATATTTAAGGTGTTAAGTGGTTTTAAACGTAAACAGATCTTGCGGTTACCTCTAGATCCGACAATGATAAAAGTTGAGCAGTGTCTGAGATCCATCCGACGCATGCCGCGTACTCGAAAAGGTGTCAAAATATGCGGCGAGGTCAGAGTTCTACGCACGAAAATGGAGTTAAGAACAACGGAGAAGGAAGGTGATAATTGTGGTAAACTCGCCATGACTTTGTTTTGAACTCATCTCTGACGCATTTAGATACTTAATTTGTTGTTTGGGAAAGTTTTATTTGCAAAAGTCTAGTGCGTGTAAAAAACCGCTCGCTTAATGGCAATGGTGGCGTGTTGCAGAGCAGATTTCACTTATCAAGGCAGACAGGCGACAAACGACTCCTACAATTAAATGATAAACTAGCAATTATCTATAAGGGATACATTTACTGATGAAGGTATTGTTCCTCGTCATTAATTTCCTGTGGGCAGATCTGTTTCAAGGTAAAAAGAAACATGTTGAAAGTGACAAAGAAGTCACTTGCATTTAGGTGTGGGCGAGATTGCAAGAGAGTGGCTTAGTATGAGACAAATGCTGATGACAAACAAAAACCCTTACTTCACCCACTCGCTCAGTTTGCGACTGAATCGGTCAGGCAAAATCACTTAAAATCACGGAAGAGATCATTCGAGATTGCGACATGTTGTTATTCAAAATTGAAGTCAGATGCTCTTTCCACAAGGAAGAATAAAATATAAAAAACAAATATCAAAGAACCTTGAGCAAGTAATGAATTGTTTAAAGAAAACTTGAGTTGTGTTGAGACAACCTTATCTTAATCCTTGATATAGTTTCCTTGAAGCTGTTTCGTTGCTTGTAAAAAGCTGAACCGCTCGCGCAGTGCGTCGCGATTGTTTCATAATGTTTGAAAAACTTGAGTCATCGCGTGCATTCCTCAACTGGTAAATCGTGTTCGAAATTAAAACTATTTAATTTACTTCAATAAGACCTGCAAACCTTGATAAAAACGAAGGATCCAAAGATTGAAACACTTCTGAGGTGAGCAAAATTAACGGCAGCCGAAACGGGAACCGAAAGCATCATTAAAACTGTGACTTTCATCTGCAAAACTTCGAAGCGTTGGATCGAGTAACGTAAGTTATTTTGTCGATTTAAAGACGAACGTTGTGTATGTCTTGGAAATTCTAAAATTTTATTGCCAATCGCCACTCATTTTTTATGGGCAACAGTGTATTTGCTTTCCCGCAAAAATGGCATTAAAAGAATGAAAGAAGCGAAAGGAAACGAACAAAGAATTTAGCCAAGGGAAAGGCAAGTTGATTGCTGCTTTAGTTCAGTGAAACTAGAGTGGAACAAGAAACAAAACAGATTAACGGCAATTGTTGTTGTAGAATCGAGATGAGCGCTAAGTTTTCTTTATTTTTTATCAATTTACTGCAGCTAAGTCTTTGAACGGCTTTAGTTTAGTTATCATTTTACATATCCCTTTGTTTTGGTACACGTGGGCTTATGTCCAAAGAACTGTTGAATGTCTTGTTTCCTCAGTACCATGATCAGATAAAATCTTTCTATTGCCACAAAAAGTGGTCGGATGTCTGCGGAACGCCTTCTCTTGATATAACACTTATAGGCCAGATATCACTGCTTATCTTACAACTGGGCCGATAACTAGTTCGCCAGACTCGTTGCCACTGTCGGTGGTAGAGCGTTATTCAACACGCCAGCCAATGTGGCGTTCTCAACTACAGTGTACACATTTTCGGCAGTGGCAGCGATGGTTGTTGTAACACAAAACTCTTTGTCAGGTTTTCAAGGAGATTCTTTCAGATTGAATTTTACAACGGAATTTAAATAGTGACAATTAAAATCGGGCTTATGTTCGTTTCTAAACAATCTGTATGCTTTGTGAATGTTTTTTTAAGAGAGGCACTTTGTCAAAACATTTCCATCTTAGCGCGTGAGTTTGTTTTTGATTGAAAAGAAGAATTGTCAGTTTCAATCTACTCGCTAAGTTTCAAGTTGCTTTCGCTGAGTGTATAAAAGCCTGAAAGTTCTACAGCTCAAACACGCCGCCGAAAATATTCACGTATGTTAGGAAGATTAAAAACAGTTTGGCTTTCAAAATGTTATTAAACAGCAAATCTCTTTTTGCGTATTTCGGCTGTTTTCATCATTCTAGTCAGCGGGCTGAAAACCCAGTTTATATACTGAGTTCTAAGATATATATACAACTTCTAAGATTTCCTCAAAGGACGATGTAGTTTTTTTGTCAGTTTAGACTTCCCGTGTTAACTGATAAGGCTCAACTTCAGCCAAATGGTTTTAGATTGCTTCATAATGCAACCTGCTTGACTAAAAAACACCAGGGTCAGAGTTTTAAAAACAATGGTTCGTCTAAATCCGATTTTGTACTCAAACGATCTCAAAGGTGCCGCTTAAGAGTAATTTTGCGTGGGTGCCAAGCGATTTCACTCAGCCAAAAGATTACATGTGTAGGCCGAATAGTCGATTATCACGTCCTTTGAGGTTTGAAAGCAGGAAATCTTTTAAAGCACTTGCATGTCTGATCTAGTTATGAAGTGGGATTTGTTTAAAACAGTTTAAAACAGCGTTGGAGAGTTTAATGTGATACAATTAAATAGGTTTAAACTTTCCGGCGTAACAGAGGATTAATAATAAGTGGTCTGGAAAAGTAAACTGCCTTCACGTGCGGCTTAGCTTCCTCATTTACTGGTTCACAATTGATGTCGTCCTTTAAATGAGCGTTTGTCAGTAGAAAGTTTGATACCAATAATATATTGTTTCATTATGTTCCGGGTTGGACATTTGATGGGTTTCCCTTTTATGGCCGGTTCTGTTAAACCGATTAACTAATGAAAAAAGTGGAGATTAAACACTGGACTAAAACATTTTGAATAGAAAGCAGTTGGAAAGCGCCTTCTAAACTGATTTAAATCCTCTTTGGTACATGTTTAAGCGACAGCTGCCGGCACAGTTCAGTTCCAGTTTGGTTAAAAATTGATTTAAAACTGTCGCCCCGCAGTTTTCAAAAGCGTTTTTTTCCCACGAACAGAGCATTTTAACGAAGATAACAAAGACTTGAAAATGCCCTCGACAGGTCACTGACTGTCTTTCCGCCGGGTGAAAAACCAAAACTAAAGGAAACTTTTAATACATTTATTATTTTACTAATTGACTTCTACAAACTAATAAAAGTCCTGTCCATTTAGGCGTAGACAAAAGTCATCCTTAGACTAAGTTTGGTGCATTATCCCAAAGGGGAAAAAAAATCAATTATGCCATAACTCCTTTCACTGGGGTTTTCAAGACAATATTCCACCCGTGGACATGACGTAGTCAGGCTGAATTAAACCTGTAAGAGGAAAGTTACCCGCAATGGAGGGAAGATTTTAGCTGGATGTGTGTAGGTAGAGAGCATGAACTAGGCATGAGCCCTCACAGCATGCCACGTTGTAGACATACTTATGCGCTAAATAACTTGTGTTCTGCCTGGATGATATTGAAGTCTTTTTTGGGCACGTACGCTTTTCTAGATTTCAATTATGTAAAAAGGTTAGTTCAGTCATGAATTGGAAATTATTTACTCGTGACTATCATCTGAACTTCACCTACTGTCCATTGCAAGTGTTTATAGGCAGAATTTTGCGGCTGGTTAAGGTTAAACTGACCTAAATCATTTGTTTCGTTCTGTTGATTATAAAAATTCAGACATCTTTCAGTAAAATACAGACATCAGAGCAATTTAGCCAATAATTTAGAATAACTTGCGGGGAGGATTCACAGATGTAATTCTGGACTTTCTGTTTCTTTGAAATTCAAAGAAACAGGAAGAGGTTTGCTCCAAAAATCAACAAGAATAAAAATCCTTTGCGACTGGCAAACTAGGACATTTTGTGACTTAAATTTCAATCGCTCAGCGTAAGATTTATGCACAACTTAAAGAACTTGAAAATCTTCTCTAACTGTCGTGCATGCAAGAATGAAAATTCTAAACAATACGAACACAGAACAAGTCACAGGAACTATTTCTAGCTTAGCTTCAAAGGTCTTAAAACAACGACGCGGTACAACGTGTGGTAAAGAAGTTTTACCGCTAAACCTTTCTTTTATTAAAGCAAAACAGGAGCGAAAAGCTCTTTTCAATGCTTAAAATACCACTAAAGCTCCTTCTAACAGCCTAGTTAATAATTTACTTATTTCATGGTACATTTCATAGACGTGTATCATAACTACCTCATTTGTTTGCTCGCCATGATAACCGGTTAACAAGAAATCAACCAGTTTAGTCCCGTGACTAATTGCCACGTGGTAAATTTCCTGAACAAACCACGAGCTTTTACCGCTTGTCACGGTCGCGTGGCAGAATTGAATGAGCGCGTTGAAAAATGTGTGGGATGTTTCCTTCCTGCTGCCGTCATACACTAACAGCTTTATTAGACCCCTGTCGAGTAAGCAGATCTTTTTTTAAAATGTACAACAAGCCATTTTCTTCTAGCGGGTGATTTATTTCGTCAGTGAGAGTGTTTTGCTCAGCGAGCAAAAAAAATGCACGCTGTATTTGGCGGAAGTCTTTCTTTCGAATAATAAAGAATTTCAACCGCTAGCATTAATCAACCTTAAGTAGGAAACAAAGAACAGAAAGTCTGCTTGCGACAGGTATTTTAAAAATTGTTTTCTGTCTTATTAAACGTGCTCTGAAAAACCGGAGAATTGATTTTTTTTGTAGTTCACCCTCTTTCAGATTATTTCTCTGTGTGGGAAAAAATGCAACTGTGCGGAAAATAAAAACACCGAAAGTTTGGCGGAGTCTCACCGCAGCTCCAATGGCAACCTTCAAGGGAAAAGCCCTGGGAACGAGTTTTGGAAGAATTTTACCTCTTCCCTTTCTTAACGAAGCTAACAGAATAGAGTTTAATTTAAGAAAATATGGGCTGATTGGTATTTTATGATTATGGTCAATTTATTCTCGAGTCTAGTTTTATTGATTTTAAATTTGTGTGACCTCTTAGTTGTCTTTTAATCAATCTAAAGCATTACCGTTAGACATTAGAAAGCCTCAGATTTTTGATATCTTACACCAACCCAGAATGAAATGGAAAATATTCATTAATAAATGTAATTGGTGTATTTTTTCCTAAGGGACTGTGCAATAATTATCAGGAGGGGGGCCGGAAAATGAGTCTCGCAAGGAGAAATATTAGACAATACCCCCCTCTCAACAAAGGCAAATTAGCTCTGATCCCCCTCTAAATCTTCCAAAAATTATGACGAACCCCCCCCTCCCAACCACCACCTACAAATATAGTAAATATACCTGAATCCTTTACTTGCTATGTACTGTGACGTATTCGACATCAGTGT
>OMLO01001671.1_pt1 | contig 17283 bp, 10 predicted proteins | sample 1674811 | NCBI WGS metagenome assembly OMLO01 (sample SAMN06265003, study PRJEB25207) | coral metagenome | isolation source: Coral host | place: Mexico:La Bocana,Puerto Morelos, Mexico | collected 2008-11-13 | reverse complement strand
CATTTTTTTCGTATTTGTTATTTATTTTATGCAGGGCCCCACTGAAAACCACCTTTTTGTGATGTGGGCTCCCTGTTGAAATATCTTTATTATTATTATTATTATTATTAAATCGCGAACTGATAGTTTTTGTTTTCTACTGAAGCACGTTACGTGTATGCGGATGATAACGTTTGAATCTAAAACCTTTGATTTTGCCACCGGGTTCTTGTGATGCGATGCAACCGCGGCAAAAGGCAGAAATCATTTCCTGTACAAATTTCACTGACTCAATAGTTACTCATAAAGTTTGACAGGGAAAACATACAAGACTTTCATGTCAAATGGACAGCGAGATCTTTGAGTCCTCAGCGTCTTCCGCTATCGTTTCCTCTTTTGGCGTCTTTTGTAATGACACAAACACTTCAGTCTTCGGAACAAATTCAGTTTTTCGGTTGTGGCTGGTGTTTCGGCTGCCAACATAGAAAATGGTTTTTGTAACTTACTGGTTAGCGTTACAAATGTCATTAGACACTTAACTAAGAATCGTTACAATGAAAGGTACGGGAAAATAACAAAGATAATGATACTTTTCTGGTGTCGAGTGAGAAAAAAGGCTATTTGAACTCCGTGAACTGCTTTTTTCAATGGCGGCGGCTTATTTTGAAAAGATAATAATAAGAATAATGCGGGAATTTATATAGCGCTTTATCCTAAAGGCTCAGAGCGCTTTTACAATACTTTTTGGGGGACTTTGCCAGACTGCTTATTTGGGCGCAAATTGCAGCCACGCAGTTCACAATCTTATTAGAGTGAATAGTAGGATACACAGGTGCCCCCAGAACAGAATAAGTGATGAACCATCGCTCCTTCGTCCCCTACTCTTTCCGAACAGTTTGTGGGTTTCTATAACGTCCCACACCAGTACTGTGAGACGGGACCTACGGTTTTATCGCCCTTATCAGAGAAGAATAGAGAGTCTAACCATTTGCAGATGTCATTACAAAGGCAGCACATTCTCCTCAGTTATTTAAAGACCCTGAGTGTTGGTCCAGTCGAGGTTTGAACCTGCGACCTCCCGCACATCAGTCTGGTGCTGTACCAACTGAGCTAACCGGTCGGCGGAAAGATCTACGACTTTCGTTTTTCCCTATAACATGGCAAGGAAAAGCAACTTTCACCTTTTTTTCAATACTTTTCTTGTTTTTGTCATATTTGTAAGCATTTGCATTTTGACACTGTTTATTTTAACAACTAGAACTTGTTTGCAGAAATACAACTGGTTTTTAATTGTATCTTTCTCCCACGAGTTATAGTCATCTTTGTCGTAAATGCTCCAAACGTCAGAGCCATACACAAGAATTAGAACATATAAGGAATTAAATAGTTTGTTTGACAACATCGACTGGCAATAATTCTTTCCTGGAAAGTTGGTTTCGCCGTTTGCGACTTACGTCGCCCGCGCTCGCGACTTCGTCGCTAAAAGATTGCCCTCGCGCTTCGCTCTCGTTTGAGGAGAAGAGGATTAAGCAAAGGTCGACTTCTGCAAGTCTAGCTCATAAGCTGCGTCCGTGAAGATCCAAAGCCAATCATACTGCGCGTTTAGCTGATAGTCGGTCAGTATCTAACAGAGAGCCGGGGCTGAGGGCAGGAGATGACTTACATTTCAAGCTATATCTTTTCGGGTCAAAACTCGAGCCACGCCCAGATTGGTGTCCTTTAACGTCTGATTCAAATTTTCCGACGAGCGTCTTTGTCCTTTTCACATGGGATTCCCCCACCCCAGGCCCCTCAAAAACTTGTAAAATGTACACAAGCCTTCATGCAAGGATACCCACTCGAGAATGAGGAATAGCTATTTCTTGGCCAACCAAAATGCATATGATATTTGGAATTAACTAAATCAAAAATGCGAGAGTAAGTGACACTACGATGTCCCAGAAGGCTCACAGTTCAGTTCTGAATTACCATAGCTCAGTTCTGATATTTGAAACAGTTCAGTTCTGTTTTTCACAGTTCAGTTCTGATTTTTCACAATTCAGTTCTGATTTTTTCACAGTTCAGTTCCGTTTTTCACAGTTCAGTTCTGATTTTTCACAGTTCAGTTCTGATTTTTGAAACAGTTCAGTTCCGTTTTGTCACAGTTCAGTTCTGATTTTTGAAACACTTCAATTTCGTTTTTCACAGTTCAGTTCTGATTTCTGAAACAGTTCAGTTCCGTTTTTCACAATTCAGCTCTGATTTTTCACAGTTCAGTTCTGGTTTTTGAAACAGTTCACTTTCGTTTTTTCACAGTTCAGTTCTGATTTTTGAAACAGTTCACTTTCGTTTTTTCACAGTTCAGTTCTGATTTTTGAAACAGTTCAGTTCCGTTTTGTCACAGTTCAGTTCTGATTTTTGAAACAGTTCAATTTCGTTTTTCACAGTCCAGTTCTGATTTTTCATTTTGGTTGATAACTCCTACCTCGACCTTGATTATTCTGGATATCACAAAAACCTCATCCAATAATTGTTTATGTTGTTTTACCAGAGATCATGGTTAGGATTACGCATGGCCAGACATTAAGACGGTACTACGCATGACCTGGGCAGTTATCTGCCGGTCATTTGGTTGGCTCTCATCCAATGAAAACATGAATCGAATGATAATAATAATGATAATAATAATATTAATTGCCACGACCTTCGATGCCATGCCAGCTAGGTTAAGAAAACAAATTTGGGGATCGAATGATAAACAATTATAGAAATCCGTTAACGTAAAATATCGTTATCGTTACAGTGTCTCGCAGATCAATTATTTGCCTTAGTCTTCGGCCTCTTCAAGTGATTGATCCGCTCTATGCTGAAAAATCACGATATTTTGCTCAAACTTGTCCAATGATTGTTTATTATCGCGACTTATTAACGCGAATCTTTGAAATTCATGGAAATGTTTCTTTATTGCGCTAATTTAAGTCTCGTTACACAACCGTTGATTTCCTAGATAGTTTTTTAAGCCTTTATCACAAGTTTTGGGGGCCTAACATGTATTTTGCCGTGTCTTTTTCTCTCAGTCGTGACTTCAGTGCTGTCTGCGTTGCTTTTCAAATTGGATTTATTTTGAAGTTATATTTCTGTCGATCACTGCGTACATTTACGTTTCTTGTGTTTGTTGTGGTTACACGTTATTTTCAAGCCCTATTGTGTGCAGTCAGCTCTTATCCCGAGTGATCCACGTCAATGCACTCCCTAATCCGACTAATCCGAACACGTCGAAATTTAAAAACCAAATTATAAGATTATTAGTTTTGACAAACCCTTGTGTTTTGAACGACATCAGCTCATTTTCTGATCCTCATTAAGAAGCAGGTGTTGGAGTTCTTTCAAGATCAGGATCGTAACATCACTTAATATTCATGTCCTACGCACACTATTTAATTTGACGCAACAGCGAAAACTTTGTACACATAAACAATAGAAGTCAATTTGCACAACAATGGAAATATTAGCAAAATCATTTCGTCCGTGAGAAAACGCACCGAGTCCTTTGCTCAAACGTAGTTTCTGTGACATTTAAGTTCAGTGAAAGAGGCTGTAAAAACTCAGTGTCACGATGGCCCACCTTCTGGTTGTTCTGTTTTTGCAAGGATTATTTGTAAACAGTAAGTTCATCAGAGATTACTTCATTAATTTCGTATTTATTGGCTGTTGAACTGATTCTATTAATTATTTTTTCGGGTGCTGTGATCATGCACATTTACACTGATTACGCTGAAAGGCTGCTAACTGAGATTCACTTCCTCGAGATTATTAAGTTTTATATCTTGGTTGCGTTTAAATCACTCCTTTATTCTGAGTTTTTACTCTTTCAAATGAACTCACTGATATACACATCAAGCAGTCACGATTAAGCTGGACTGTCTCAAATGATGTTCAGTTTGTCTTAATTTGTCACCTTCTTTTTAAATGTCTAGTAACCTGTAGTCTTGTCACTCGTTATCGATTTATAAATACTCTAAGCATGAGAAAGTAATCCACTCTGACATGACGTCCTTAGAACCTCGGTGTTTTCAGTGAAAACAAAAGAGAAGGCCTAAAACATCTGTTAGGAGATATTGGACCCCAGTGGAGACTATTCTGGGTTATGTTCGAGTAAAGACTTTGATGGACTGTTGTCTTATTCTTTTTGCGTCATGTACCAACACCAAAACTCTAAGACACTTCTCAATTAAGCTTTAATTCAGCTTGTTCTTTTAATTTGGCCTCATTTTACGAATTGGACCTTTTCATTTCTAAGAGAACGACCAAATTCAAGTGTAGTAAATAACTATGCCAATTGCCCTGTTGTTGTTAAACGTGTTAGAGTTTTTGTTTTTTGGAAAAAAAATACAATTTGCATAATAGTACCAAGAGAAAATGAGGGGTATCTAACCGATGTTAATATGACGAGTGAAGTCAAGCCGCATTTGTACTTCATTTGAGCGCAGTGTTCGGAATTAACCTTTAGTTCAGACCATTTCGTTATCATGTTCATCCTTCACATTATCCTTTGTCTGCAGGGATCTTTTATAAGCAGTAAGTATAGAGTTAATTTACTTCATCACAATGCCTCTGTAACAATACAGCTTTCAGCGCCATTTTCAAGGCTGGATTGATTTTATCGCTTAGCGCAAATTTGCCATGGTCAAGCAATTTACATATGTTTTGACAGTCTTTTCAGGGTACAAGTGTATTTTGTTCAATGAACTTACCACTTGAAAATCTATTTGTTGATAAAAATAATTAAGAAATTTCAATGTTACAAACGAAATTTTGATAGCACTTCCAATTCGGACGAGTGAGTCTCAAACTCCACTCGCCCGGTGTAATTTTCACTCGCAGAGAAAGATCCCGGTTCCCTCTCCGTAATGATTCACACATCATAAATTCATACGTTTTTTATAGGTACCTCGTAATGACCGACTCCCAGCTTGCTATTTCATGTTGAGCTTTCTTCAATTCTGGCGCATTTACGAGACGCCTCCAAATCACCTGCCTGAACTACGCAGTGGAGATAGACTAATGATAAAGTTTTTAGAGTTCCAGATTTGCTTTCCAATGTAATACAGAATATTTTCTCATAATTAGTGACAATTTGATGCAAAAACTAAACTACAGACGGAACAGTTAGTTCTTCTTCTAGTTCGTGCTTCTATGTTATCTTGAAAAATAAGTAATTAGAAAAAACGCCGGAGGCGCCAGGTGATAACGCCTTCACCTCATTTTCTCTTGGCATATAAAGATCAATAATGAAGTAACGTTTTCCACTCGTCTACTGCAAATGATCCGTGGGTATCAGGCTGATTTAATTTTGATTTAATTTTGATTTTATTTTAAATATTTCATGAAAAATATTGCAAAACAACAAAAATATGAATGGCAATCATAGGCCACCATACTATATAGCTCATAAAGTAAACCCCCCCCCCCGGGGGCTCATGACTAACCTGTTTATCCCAACGTAAAGTTTTTCAACCATATCTGAAGTTTATGCCAGTAATCTTAAGCGAATGCAAAAATCATCCGGTATAGTAAATGTGAGGATGTTTTATTTGTTCAGTTGTCCAAACAACTCAATGGGGCAACGCACAAAAATAACTTATCACGCGGCGCGCATTTATCAATTCATGGATGCCCACAGGGGGTTTATAAGCTTTTATAAATAAGGAAGGAAGGAAGCGTAATCAATGAGTTCAGTCGCTCGGGGTAGCTTGAATTTTCCGTTGTTAAGTATAAACTGAAGAGCCTTTTTCACAAATCATGGAAATGAACATATATTTCATTAATAAAAAGTTTGCTGATTTTAAAGCAGTATTTAACTAAAACAGAAAAAAATCACCATCGTACTTGTGAACACTTCAGCAAGTCTCGAAAAGTTTTCGCAAATACTCTCCGTTTTCAGTCTAAGAGTTTGATGCGATAGCTTGCCTTCATTGTTATTAGTTTTTCTGCAGCTCGTCGCTTTCTTCGCTATTTTCTCGGTCATAAACGGATAATCTATGATAGTTTCAGCAATAAAGGATTTATAGCTATTCGCGACATTTGAAAATTCTTTCAAAATACACTCGCCTTAAGGCTCGCGCAATTTAATATAAGATCATAGAAATATGTTGTCGATTGAAAGGTTTTACGCTTACGCTAGCGGTTTCTCAAATGCACCGGGTACTTTTTCATATTCTATTTGTTATTGATTAACACCACTCTATTTTTTAAAGGCATTTTTGGGTCATCTAACCTTTCATTTGAACATCAAATCCGCGAACAACTTCTGACTGACTACGACAAGCAAGTCCGACCAGTCTTAGGGAATAAAACCGTGGAAGTGTCGTTTTCTATGAAGATCAGCAGACTTGTTAAAGTGGTGAGTCAAATACATGAATGACAGTTATCAAAACAGTTATCTAAGTCCGCGAGGTTTGCCTCAGCTATTTCTTTTCTAAAAACTTTGTCACGATTCCGTTCTGTTCTGTCTTTTCTTTGTATTACAGGATACCAAAGAACAAATAGTAATTCTGGACACCTGGGTAATACAGGTATGAAATTAAGTTGCTGCTTCGCTGATATTTTTAATCTACATTTATCTAGCTATATATATAGAAAGCAGGAAGTATAACACACTGACAGAGAACTGCAAATTATTTAGTTACTCTGTCATGCCTTTTACTCACGAACCTGAAAAACTATAGTAGCGAAACTTTGTTAAGTTCGCTCATTTTCAGTTTGTATGCTGCTCCTCTTGTAGGAATATTCAGACTAAACGACGGCTCTAATTAACGTTTAATCAGGTTCAACGGGTTATTTTGTTATTTCTCAGCTCAGGTCATATAGTCCATGAACAAAGGGTTGGGTACTCCGACTCAGTAGGGATCATTAGGGTTTTGTAACTCAAATCGAAATGAAGACTTTTCATATTCAAAGTTGTTTGTTTCACAGACGTGGAAAAATGAATTCCTTGTATGGAACTCGAAGGACTTTGGAGGAGTATCTCGAGTGCAGTTTGTGCCGGACGAAATCTGGGTGCCAGACATTTCTCTTTTCAACAAGTGAGTGTTTGTAGATAAAAGAAATTGTGGCTGATAATTTTATTGAGCCAGTCTGATTAGCCTTATGGAAACAAAAAGTGTGTACTATGTAATAGACGCTAGGTATACAAAATGATATAAATAAAAATATGTATTTGTAACAAATGTTTCTTGTACTTGAATAGAATATATTTTAGCAGAGCGCTTTCGTACGGGCATTCTTTGACCATACGAAGCAGCTTTGTAGCAATTAAACGATGAATTGAAATATTGATACCTTTGCTCATTATGGAAAGAAATATATATAAGATCGTATATTTGAACAGCGGAGAAATTTATGAATTTATGATTGATCATCACAGTTATACACACAACTTAAGCAGTCAGTGTGAAATTAAAGCCTGAAAAAAATCAGGCCGGAACGGGTGAACGGGATTCGAACCCATGACCACTGCGATACCGGTGCAGTGCTCTACCAACTGAGCCATTGAGCCATCTGGGAGCTGGTCACTTTGTGAGTTCGTAATATACCCGTAGAAGGTGAAAGATGCAAATGAATATATGAAAGATCATATATTTGAACTGCGTTGTGCGTATGACTACGATGATCAATCGTATATTCATATTACTCATTATAATTGTAATAAATATGTATTTATGTAATCACGGCTCATTGTGTCATTTTTATGATGTCCAAAATTCTGATAAAATAAATGAAGTTTACTTCAGTATAAAAACATTAAAAAAAGTAACAATAAACGACCCCCCCCCCCCACCAAAAGAAACCTACCAACAAAACAACTAAGAGTGGCTAAGACAGTAAGCAAGATGGAAGCTGCAAATGTACATGTCAAAGTTAAGCCACACCCTGTTCTTGTTTTTTAGTGGTGATGACAGCGTCACTCTAGCCGGAGGACGAACAAAGTTTGTCACTGAGGTGTCCGTGGATAACGCTGGAATGAATGTGTGGAGTGGACCAGCAACATTTAAAGCCAACTGCGAATTAGAAATCGGTAACTGGCCATTTGACAACCAGACCTGTGAAATGGGCTTTGGTTCATACACATACGGAGTTGGCAGGATGGACATCAAACTGTTTAAAGACACAAGTGGCGAATTTACCAGTAAGTATATCGTAACATAAGGTTTCTTTGAGTCAGTCTCCGCTTCTTGTCTCTCAGCGACCCAGTGAGTTAACCAAGCAGTGAATCACGCACTTCACCTTTCTGGGACCTTCTGTCTATTTACTCCAAAGTATAAAGTTGACCTCTCTTTAGTGGACACCCTAGGGACATTGAGAAGTATCCCCTTTACTAGAAGAAATAGATACAAAGATTTCTCAGTTTAAGCATGCAGCGTACAGCGACAAATGTTTTGTGTCCCTTCGAAGAACATGTCACCTGAATACAGTCACCTCTGGAGAGATACCACACGAAGTCTTCACAATTCAGTAACAGACGGGAGTTCTAATTCGCACCGGCACATTTCTTTTTACTTTGGCTTAAGATGTAGCTACCGTTGTCCATAAAAGGCGAGAGTTGACGATGGGGGTGTTCCAATGTTCCTTCGCAACAACCATAAAATCATACGTTTTGTTCATTTGCAGATCGGTTTGTTTCAAACGGTGACTGGACGATAGACAAAATCACGCCAAGAATCGAATTAACAGATCACGGTGACTGTTGCCCATTTGATTTCACCGAGGTGGTTTACACGCTGAAAATGTCACGGAAGCCTTTATACCACTTGTTTTATCTTACCATTCCCAGTATACTCCTTATGTTTCTCACTCTGACAAGCTTTTTAATCCCAGTGGAGAGTGGAGAGAGAATTGGTTTTGTCACCACCATGCTTCTTGCTATGACTGTTTTCTTGCTTCTCATTCCGTCTTTTCTCCCTGAAACGTCCGATGGGGTTCCAATCCTTGGAATAAGTTTGCAGGTCACTCTGGTCATTGTTTCCTTGGTCCTGTTTGCCAATATTTTCGTCCTGAAGGTGTTTTTTGTAGAAGGCAGTCCACCAGACTGGGTACAAAGCGTGTTCTACGTGTGCAAGAAAAAGAAAAGCGTTCAGCGAGTACACGTATCTAGCTCGGATGTTCAGCAGCCATCCACAAAATCTCGCACGTCCATGAATGCAATTGAACTGTCCCCCAGTGCTAGCGTGAGCACGCCTAGAGGTTGGGAAGACAAAGAACAGCAAGTAACATGGCAGAGAGTGTCCGTCAAACTTGATCATGTGTTTTTTGTGTTGTTCTTTCTTTGTGCGGTGATTTCTTATTGTGTGATTTACATTTCGAACGTAAATTGAGTTTTTTCCAAAATGATGGACACAAAACTCTCCTGGGCTTACTTGGGTCAGGTTTTTATTGCCGGGTAAGTGCCGCTAGCCTCTTTGAGCCCCCACTCATTATTGTCTATTTTGCAACCAATTATGGTCTAATATAGATGCCATCTCAATTGCCTTTTTGCAATTCTAAATGACTATATCCCAATTTAATAACTTTTTGACTCCCAGTACGACCGCGATGAATTCAAAGTCAGTGTCCTCACATTTGTGAAAATGTGGCAACCGTTGAATGCATGAAGAAGAGGTGTACAGTCAAACAGTTGTCTTAATGAAGAACTAGAGATATTCTGTTTTGGTTTAGTTTTTTACATTAATTGCATTTTAAGAATTGGGCATTCTGATAAGCATTGGAGAAACTCGGATTATGACGCTGTGTTCACCAAAAGTAAACATTCACCGATTAGTACCTCGTCTTCCGAAGTAACTGTAAAAACCCGTGACATTTCATTTAAGAACTTTCGAACCACGAGGAAACCTTTTCCGTCACAAAATGGTCACCTGTGCCAGTCACAAATGAAATGTATCTTGTGTGTATGCTATCTAATTTTTTCATTTATTCATTCGCTAGATTTTAAACTGCAGCTCATGTACTGTATATTCATGATAGAAGCAGTAGAGTAGACGTGCAGGAAAATACAGTAATTAGTCAGAAATTGCAAGTGTAGTGTCCGCGTTGGTAAAGCCTAATACAGTCGCTTTTAATAATTGATGGTAATTGTATCATGGTGAAAATAGAAAACACCATAAAGCAAAGAAATGTGTCATTATGTGTAGCTTGCCGCCCAATTTGTCATTTAATCCAGTCACGTGGACAAAACGCTAGTAATAGCACAATGCAGTAGTGAGGGCCGTTTGATGGTACCACCCAAAATGTCAAGTTGAGGTGGTCGCTTACGAGAGCTTAGACCATACTGGGTCAAAATTTTTCCTCGTTAGAATATGACAACTGCCGAGACTTTCGAAAAAAAAAAATCCGATTCTTCCCTTTGAGAAATTTCCGTTTCTTGTACTAGCCAGAAATACGATAATGTTACCACACCTTTTTTTATTATCCATTCTTCGTTCCATTGTTTGTCAACAGGTCTTACGGGAGGTTAAAAACAAAGGAAAATTTCAAACTTTTAGCTATAAAAGTGGTCGCGGTCGCTTACAAGAGGTTCCAAATAGAGTGATTTCACTTGCAAACTTTTGGTATTTTGGAAAACTGGTCGCTGAGGAGAGGTGGTCGCAACCGGAGGTGCGACTGTATTTAATTGGGAGAAGGTATTCTGTTTGATACCAAACAAAGAATCAAACTCAAGGATACACGACCGAGGAGAATAACTAGGGCCTGCTGATGTAAGTTATCGTCCGGAATGGAGCCCGCATTCCTCTACAAAAGAAAACTACTGTAAGGCTCCACAAGGGCTACAAGCTATTTCCATCCTTGATTAGGTTTCAAATGGAAGTTTCACGTTGTTATTATGTCCATAATAACGCTTGAATAAAATATTTTCGCTCGCGCGCGACTGGTTTAAAAGCGTGGCGTGACTGAGTATTCCGTAGCTAACACTAGAGAATATCTGAGTGATATTCCCCAATTTACAAAAATCGCGGGCGTTGCAAAAAATAATTGAAGAATAAACACAGTAGCCTCCATTTGGCGTGTAAATTTGTCCTTGGACATTTTCTGTTCCTCAAATCTCACAGTTTTCCTTCCGCTCTCGGAAAACTGTTCGCTTCTCAAAAAAGATATTTATATACAACCTCTTCTCATTCTGTCGTTCATTAGTCACAGATTGTCCCCGCATGACACTGATTGTGAACGTTTTTGTGTTTGCCTGTTCTTTTTATTTGATTGTTGCAAAAAATATTAAATATATAAAAATTCAAAAGGTACTAAAACGATTTAGACGATGAAAAATCAATTAACTATTTCCACATGACGTCAGAAACACTCTAAAAAAATTTTAAAGCTATTGGCCTAGCATGTTGTTCAGTTTTTGAGCACTTTGTAAGTAATCAAATAACAATCTCTATGGCGTTCCTCAGCAGGGTTAGTGTACAGTTCACGCCGTTCTCTGTTCACAAGACTCCATTTTCCTGATTTCTCGAGCTCCTCAAACTTTGGGCTGTAACCAAGCTCTACTGGATCGAATGAGTCCGCACGAATAGAGAAAATAAACAAACCACCTTCAAAAGAAATACAATGATAAATTAGAATGTTAATTCAGTTGAGTAAAAACCTAATCTTTTGACCAAGTAAGGACTCGAGAGGTCTTTTTTCCATCAATTTCAATTTCGTGTGCATCAACTTCTGAGAATTTCCGGGAAAGCAATTGAATGCAGACTACTCAAATTTTCTTTTATATCAAAAGACCTATGTTAGTGATTTCGAAACGTCGATAATAGCAAAGAACTCTCAGTAATATTAAACCTGAGGTTTTTGAGGAAGGTCGAGGAAGGGGTTATCAAAGGTTGAGGATGATAACCCTTAACGAAACTAATAAAAAAAACAAAAAACCGAAACTAATAAAAGTTAATCACTGAACAAAAAAAAATGGAAGTCATGCTTTTGCTTTTTCACAGACAGCAAGCAACACAAAGTGCGCGAACTTGACACGATTACCGCTTAGAAATCATGCAATGCGGTCATATATGACATGATTACCTGTGACCCTGAGTGTCCTTGACATGATTATTGTATAATCTGCACCTAGATGACATCAAAGGTGCTGATTTCGAAAATTCACTGTATGCTTTCAGCCAATCAGAGGAGAGAGAGTGAATTCAATGTATATGAAAGTTAAAAGTAGTACTTTCTGTCTACTTTAGTTGTTTGCGCCACTTCCCTGACTGGGTCTCTCAATTGCTATGTGTTATTCTCGTTGAAACGGAACATTCTGCTGTGGCTATGTGATTCCTTTCTTCCAGCACACTGTCTCCGTTGTTGCATTCCTTACCTGCTTTACAGGATTTTAGTTTTTGGTTAATTACTTTCACTTCCTTTCAAGGTCTTGGTTATTGTTGCTGTGCCCATTCCCCACCTTTTCTCTACAGGTCTTGCTTCTTGCATTCTTCACCACCCTTACAGGCTATTCAGTTCTTGTGTCCCACCCCTCCCGTGGAAGGTCTGACTACAGGGTCTCAAAATTGAGTTGCGAGGGATTTTACAAACAATTTAGCATAAGCTACTGAACTTAGAGTTGAGATTGATAAGACATAGTAATTAAACAATGTGATAAACTGTGCTCACCTGGTCTTACATGACGTATGCACTCATCCAGTGCTATAGGCTTTGCTTGTCCATAAACAATGGTCCCTGCACACAACACTACATCATACTCAGCAGTCTGTATTTGCTCTATGTGAATGTCACTCAAAGGAGCGCAAATGATCCGCTTGTAAACTTTCTTCTTTTCTGCAATCTCTAACATTTTCTGTGAAATGTCCAAGCCATCGATGTTTGTGTAGCCTTGTTTGACCAGCATCTCGCCTATAATGCCAGTGCCAGCTCCAGCATCAAGGATTTTGATGTCCTTGTTTGCATGAGGGAACACATCTTTTGACTGCATAGCTTTGTTAAAAGCTTCTACACATAACACATGACCTTTGTAACCATGTTTTTGGGTATCCTACAAAAACAAACATGATACATAGCCTGCATGGCACATGTAAATGGGGAAGGGGTAGGGAGACCGAAAATGGCCACTCCTTCTATCCCCAGTCTTGCTCTCCCTTCCATTGTCCCCTGTTTTACACCTGCTACCTAGTCCACTTTATGAGCTCATTTCTAAAGGCCAACAGACAAGCCATACCATGCATTGCAAATACATGCGCAGGTTGGTTAAAACCATGTTTCTATAACTCGATAGAAACACAGAACTAGCACGAGTTGGGACATAATGGTGTGGACAAAGAAAATTTACATTTTGATAATAAGTAAGTAAACAAGTCAAGTAAATAAGTAATAACACAAGTTGATTTTCTTATTTGCATCACTGTATTTTCTGAAAGAAATAGAAAACATGTTCTCAGTGTTTCTATTGATATAGAAACACCTGTGAAAGTTTGGTAAAACTTGAAAAAGCTGTGGAAACACTCACCTACAGGTCATGTTCCTACAGCACTTCTTGTTCTCCCAAAGTTTCACCATGCTTTTGATTGGTGTACCATGGAATATCCCACAAGTTGCTTTTTTTTTTTTTGACAAGTGGAATATTCTTTTGTATGCCATGAGAGAGTGTTACATAACTATTTTATAGTGGCCAACATAATCAAAGCGACAATTGAATGGTGCATGATGGAAATCGAATATAGAATGAATTCCTGTAGTCTGATTGGCTCTATTTTATACGGCATGTTTTAAGACTTAATACAATACAAAGCAGATCAGTCAGCTCACCACTTCATAAGATGGAGCCCAAGAATTGTAGGTGTTTTTTGCATCCTCCTCAGTAGAAGATGGAGTGAGCTCTGAAATTGCCTTTATAGCCTCAGTCATGAGTGAAGCTCTTCTTTGATGCAATATATAAAAAAAATTCAATTCCAGTGTTAACAAAATTAAATATATTATACATATAAAATAAATGACACTGATTACCATACAACGAGAGAAGCGTGGTGGGCTAAAAAATTGTAAGTTTGTGGGGAGGCAGAGAAATTGCACAAATTATATGATTGTGTTCTTGGGCAGGACCCTTTCCCTCACGATGCCTCTCTTCATTCAGGTATACCATGTTAGTTAATTCATGTGAACTTAATGTTGCAAAAATGGGAGAGGCATAAAAGTTCCTGGGGGGGGTACTCAAAAAAAGTTTTATATGGGGAGGCTCCACCCCGAGGTCCAACCCCTTACCCTTTTACATACCATTTTTTTCAGAAAAGGCACCCTTTTCGTATACCTTTTATTGGAAAAAGGCACCCCTTTCATATACCTTCTTAATTCAAGGCCCCTTTTAATACCTGAACAAAAATTTTCCTACCCCTTCATATACCTAAACTTGTGAAATCCCTACCCTTTTATATACCTGAAGCCTGAAAAAGGTACCCCTTTCAGGTGGAGGCTCCCTGTATAGGCCATTATAGGGAGTAGCCCCCAGGTTAAATTTTCAAGTTAATTTTTCACATTAACCATGGTTCCGATTAGTTTAGGGGGTAGAGTACTTGGTTTTAGGAATTAGACAGCTGACAGTAATTCAAGTGCCAAAAGGACAAGCCTCTATGGAGTCTACTCTCCTTAAGAAAACTTTGAAATTGAGAGGCTTTTACTAGTAAATGCTATTTTGTGCATTCCCTTGGATATATTTTATAAAAAAAAAGAATAACAATTTTGGAAAAGATCAAAATGCCAAGTATATACTAATACACTCATTGCCCCTGCAGGGTTTTGGCCCAGAGGCCAAAACCCGAGGAGGCACCCTAGGAGTCCCTGCGTGTATACATACAAGGACAAAGAATATTTGTTGAAAAAGTAAGAAATGTGTTTGTAATGGACGAAGCATTCTTGATTCGATGAAACTAGGTGCGCAAGGTCGTCTTGGGTAATATTTTAGCAAGCGTGCATGGTGGTGTCGGGTACTTGCAACCACGAGGTCGCGTTTCGTCACTGTCTTCTAGCACCATCTTGCAGCATCTTGCAGCATTTGAAGGTCTTGCATCTATGAGTTTGCGTTTGTTTCGTCGCTTTCAAGCTTCCTCATCTTCTAGTAGCATCTTGCAGCATTTTAAGGTCAGTAAAAGGCTTCAAACGTTAATTTCTCAGCAGTTGTATATGCAATCTTTGCATTCAATACACATCCAATAAACAGGATATCAAAAGCGGGGGCAGCTATAGTGAACACTATTTCAAGTTATAGCGGTATTTGATTGCTGGATAAAGCAAAGCTGCAGTATGAAAACCACTATAAGGTACCCCTGGTGTGGTTCACAGGTGGGGTGGAAGGGTTTAAAAATGGATGTTGCTCAGCTAAAAGACTCAAAGTGAATGATACAAAGCTAGCCAACATATTTCTCAGGGTCTCTCCTCTCCTGTCCCCTGAAGTAGGAGAGAGAAAGACCCATCTTACTCTCATCCGCTCCAGGGTGACTGCAAGAAGAGAGACCCTGGTAACAAGGCCCAGAACGTGAATGGGTTCGCCCAGAAGTAAAACGTCTACAATCTAACTCAAAAAACGTCAACCTAAACGTGCATATGTACAGAATGATGATGATGATAATAATAATAATAATTTAAAAAGTTAAAAATTGTAAAATTAAAAGGTCAAAACCAAACGTTTTCGGCTGTTTGCCATCATCAGGCTTAAAAAAGACCGTCCGCATGCATGCATATATATCTTATGTAATTCCCGTTGGGAAAAGTTTGGATACATAAGAAATAACTTGTTTGTTCAAACTGGGGCAGAATTGTTGGATCATTAGCCCCTTGACGATCCTATGTTTGTGGAACGTCTGTGCTGAGGAAAGAACACGCCAAGTGAAAGAATGTGATGGGTATTCCCGCAGGTGTTTTGCAGGTTCAGAGGTGTGAACTTGTTCAGTTTTTCAATATTCGTTTTTGCCGCAAAATGGGAGCTTGATGAAAATTTTCTTACGTTCTTCAAAGAGAAAATCCGGAATGATCTTGTCATCTTGTGATGAGTCGGTTAGAAAGTTGTTGATTGTATGTGAGATAAAGCGGCAAAACGTTTATTGAAAAACTGAACAAGTTCACTAATTTCAATTTCATCTTTATAATCCTGTGGCAAACAAGGCGAATCAAAAGCCTCTTTAACAACAAAGACAAAAACATTCACAGATCCAAAGTTATTTACAAAGGAGATTGTTCTTGTGGCGTTGATTACATTGGCGAGACTGTGAGAAACCTAGCAGTACGAATTGCGGAACATTCAAATCCTGCTCACACCTCTGAACCTGCAAAACACCTGCGGGAATACCCATCACATTCTTTCACTTGGTGTGTTCTTTCCTCAGCACAGACATTCCACAAGCGTAGGATTGTCGAGGGGCTAATGATCCAACAATTCCGCCCCAGTTTGAACAAACAAGTCATTTCTTATGTATCCAAACTTTTCCCAACAGGAATTACATAAGATATATATGTATGTGTGCGGACAGTCTTTTTTAACCCTGATGATGGCAAACAGCCGAAAACGTTTGGTTTTGACCTTTTAATTTTACAACTTTTAACTCTTTAACTTTTTAGCCTTGTTATGAGAAACATTTTATAGAGCGAACATTATGGACATAATAATAATTTATTTATTACCATTTTCTCCAAATAAATAATGACATAACAATGAGATAATAATGATAATGTCGGAGGAGAGGGAAACACCCAAATGGACGTCAGGCACCATACGAGGGGTGTTCCCCAGTGAAACTAAACTAAATCTAATATTACAATTCTAATTCCATTATAAACTGGTGTTAGGTATAACTATGTATTTTTAAGAAATGATATAAGTTTATGCTTAAAACAAGAAATGTTTTCAGATTCTTTTACATCATTAGGTAGACTGTTCCATTCATTGATAATGCATATAAAATAACTGTATTTAAAACTATTAGTTCTACTATACATATTAGCAAGGTCAAGAGAGTCATTTTTTCTCAAGTCATAATCTACATTGCATTCTGTACAGAATAGCAACTTATCAGAAGTATCTATATTGTAATGCCCTTTCATTAAATTAAATAAAAATGTAACATCCCTAATAAATCTCCTATCATATAAACTTTGTAAGTCCAATTGTTTTTATCTAAAATTATAATCCTCATTAGACTTCAGGATAAACTTAGTTGCCCTCCTCTGAATTGACTAAATTCTATTGATGTTATGTTGAGTGTGGGGATTCCACAAGAATACTCTAGCAATGGTCTAACAAGACTACAATATAACGTTCTTAATGTAGTAACATCTTTAAAATCCATA
>OMLO01001670.1_pt1 | contig 17287 bp, 9 predicted proteins | sample 1674811 | NCBI WGS metagenome assembly OMLO01 (sample SAMN06265003, study PRJEB25207) | coral metagenome | isolation source: Coral host | place: Mexico:La Bocana,Puerto Morelos, Mexico | collected 2008-11-13 | reverse complement strand
TGGTCATAAATAGGGTAAGGGTTTTGGGAAGCGGGCCGCACACCCCTACCAAATTTTTCTGGGAGTACCCCCCCGGGGTGAAAACCAGCCTTAAAGATAACTCACCTTGATGGCCAAAAATAGTGTCGTTTCGTCTTGAACACCACGATTTACTACCCAACCCCATCATTCACTCCTGCTGAGCATCCTTGACCTTTTCACATACGAGTCTTCCCAGAGGCCCAGGGTAGTACAGTATTTACTCTTCAGAGTCAGAAGTGTTTTGTGAAAAGCGTATTCTTGCACTTCTTTAACCGGCCAATCTTGAATTAAGACGCCAAGTTACGCGTAACAGTAGTTTACTAAAATTCTGGAGTGTTGAAAATTAATGAAAATGAGGCCTGGAATTGGAAAAGGAAAAAATTCAAATTCACCTCCCTTGCTTCTATTTCTAGTCACTTAAACAGCGACTACATTAACGAAAACTAAAAGCAGATGTCAAGCTAAAAGGTAAGGTGATATGCCAGCTCTCTCGAGAAGTATGTCTAGACTAACCTACACACACTTAGTGTTGCGATACCACTGCAGTCATGCATATTGCTCAGACAAAGATAGATCAGGCGACATTTGTCACAGATGTTAACACAGTGTTCTCTACCAGAGTATAATTTTGCATTGCTTGCAAAATATTTTTGTCAAGTAGTTCAAGAATTGAGACTGAATAAACATTCAACAAGATTTTAATTTACTATATTGTCAGACATTCTACTGTAAATTTATTGTGAACTAAAAGTTAGAGTTCACAATCAAATTTGCTAATTTTAGGGCTGATAAATTAGGGGTGACAAAGATGCCAAGATTCTTGTTGTAAATTTGACACAGAGACTATATAATGGCTTTTGACTCCAGGACTGATTCATCACAAGGGGTTCCAAAATTTCAATATTAGAATCAGAAGTTTCAGAGACCTATGATTTTCTTGGTAGCATTTGCCACAACTATTCATTGCCTACTTGTACCTATGCCATCTACATTCGACCTTCCAGATAGGGGTTGAAACAGTTTGCTGCTAAATAACCTTTTCTATTATTCACTTCAGAAACTCATGCAGAAGAACAGTAGCCGTCAAAATGGTGCAAAGAACAGAGGTCAATGTGCTTGCTTTTGACCACCACTGATCACTTTCTGTAAATTTCTTGGGCATTGAAGCAACCTCAACACCACTGCTGAGATCAGATTTGTCCCTGATGCATTTGGCTAACTTCTCTAACTCCTCCACAGTTCTTTCTTCATGCTGAAGAACAGAGTTGTCAAGATTTTCCATGTACTGCTTTAGTGCCAGAAAATCCCCTTGTGTTTTGTGCTGATTGATTTTCATGACTTCAATGATTGAGTCAATTCTTGAAGTAAGACTTTTTATCACATCAGCAATGTTTCCTTGGTTTTGACTCACTGAAGATTGTCCACTTGCAAAGCTCTTAGCATCAACAGGAGGCTGAATATGAATTCCAAACTCCTTAAGAGGATCGGAGGCTAAATTCAGAGTAACAAAGTTTAAGACACTCGCCAATTCCTCAAGCTTTTGTTCCAGTAATTTACTTTGTGTAAAGAAAGATTCCTTAAGCTCACCAGCCTGTGAACCCATTTGATTATCTTGTGCTTTTACTAGGTCTGTAAGCTCATCAGTCTTTTGCATTAATGTGATTCCTGTCTCCTTGATAGAATTTTTGATCTGCTTCAAGCGAATGTAGTTCAATATGGTGGAACCTAAGATTCCTGGAAAATAAAATAGTCGGTAATTATCATTTGTGTGGATTGGATATGGCATCTTACTTATCATACCCACCCAAGGTCAATTTTGCTCTCCCAAGGGTGGTAGGGTTAATTCAGGATTGATCAGGACAATGGAGCAGTTGTACACAAATTGATCATACCACCCTTGGGAGTGTGAAAGTTGACCTTGGACCCCAACCTCTTCCACATTTCTGTCCAGCCCTGTCATCACGAGCTGTTGGAGTAAGAAGCTCTGCAGGGATATTTGGAAATGAGATATTTGCCAAGACCAATGGTCTTTAGACATCTTAAACTATGAGTGAAGAAATTCCCATTTGGATGAATTTTCTGGGTGCAAATCGCCTCTGTGGACAACAGTAGAAATTGTAGTGTGCAGCCTTGACTCCATCTTATAAAGAGAATAACAGTGATGATAAAGAAAGCCCCAAATGGTAGAAATCACCAAAAAACACAAGCAACATATAAGGGCAGAGTTAGTTGTTTTAATCTTATGTGTAAAATTTTCTAAATATTTAATGCTCTAAATGAACGATATTTTGTTCCCCATTCAAACTTTTTTAAAGCACTCAAATTCTCAATGGTTCCTTGCTAATGCAGTGTTCTTAACGCCACATCACTGTAAACTCTCCAAGGTTCTTTCCACCCTGGACTCGTACATTACATGATGCTTTCATGAATAAACATGTACATCTCCATAAAAAAAACTGTTCCCTTTTCTCAAGAAATTAGCTTGGGATGCCTGTGCTCAGACCTACTTTTTTAGGTACCATTTGGGGACTTCTTTCTACACAGGGGGAGTGGCATGTTATGTCTATGTTGCAACTTAAAGAAATATGTTTAAACATTTTGTTTGCCCCCGGGAGTACCCCCCCCCCCCGCCCCCCCCCCCCTCCTGTCCCCCATCCCACCTGGTTACTGGCATGATCTCATGATTCCATCCTAGGGCAGGGCCAAATATTGCACATGGTTTGAGGAGGCTGAAGTAAAAAATTACACCTCCCAAAGAAAATGGGAATTTAAGGATGGAGTTCTTACCGAGTACTGCACCACCAACTGAGCCAATCACCGACCAGTGCTTAGTCCTCTCTGCTCTAGCCCTCTCCCTTTCGTGAGAATCTCTAACAGCACCAGACAAGAGCGCAAATTGATCTCTCTCCAAAGCTTCCAAATGCTCATATTCACTTTTAATCCCTTTCTCTTCAACCAGAATCCGATGTTCCTCTGTCGCTAAAGCTAGATAACGTTCATCATCACGAGGAATTCGGTCCAATTTACGGCGCACCTCTTTCAGTTTCTCCTGGACAGAGCTTAGAGAGGTCCTTGCTGATTGAACCTGACCTCGAGTTGTCATAAACTCATTCTCTGCTTTCTTGACGCTCGTCTGAGCTTCTTGCACATCGGAAATCCCAACCAGATTGTCGAAAGCTTGGACAAAGCCACCAAGTTTCTCATAAGAGTACCGAAGTACGATTTCACTTTTAGTATAAATAAAATTCGAAGCATTAGAAAGCCACAGTCCCGGAAATCTCTGGCCACGAGATTTTGTTCCATGAAGCGGGCGGAGCCATAAAAGATAATTCTTAGTCCTCGCTCCGTATTGAAAGCAACAGCTTTTTTGAAGAAGAATTCTGGGAGCTAGCATTATTATCACTGTCGTTTGTATTAAAATGATCAAGAAATACTTATTGTTTTACCTCCCGAAGATAGAGTGCGCGGGCTCTTAGAACGCGCCGCCATATTTTTTTCGACACTCTCTGAGAGAGATTGGGAAGAAAAGTGACAACTTTACGAGGGCCTGGTGGGGAAGGAAGCCTTAGGGATGTTTTCACACAAAGTCAGCTGAGGTGTTTTTGAGGTCCATGGCTTAGCTTTCAGCTATCTCCGAGGGAAACTAATTCTTTTGCTAAGATTTTATGTCAACAACTAATGTTAGAGACCAGAACTTTGAATAGTTGACGCTATTCCCCTCACCCTACCCCGATGAGGATATATGTGAGAGAAACCTGGAAACAAATACATGTACTCAGAAAAAATATGGCGACGCAGAGTTTTCGTCGAGCAACGCAGTGTTTTTGCTATCGTATGTCGACAAATTGCCGCTTCTATGGACTTCAAAGAACTTCCACTCACATAAGAGTTGTTGGAAGCATTTATAATCGACTAGATGGCCGTCAAGCGAACTTTTCAACGTCTTCTTCCAATGCGACGAGATCCGGTGATTCACGGATTCAAAAATTTCGTAAAGTTATTAACTCATTTGTCTCTGGGAGCAAGCAGTTAGGGAAGGATGTGAAGCTTATGTTTGAGATACAGAGGAAGCTGAAAAATAATGCTTTCAACTGGGACATTTTAAAAACAGAGGAAATAATCCATTTACATCAGGTAAAAATATGAGTGCTCTGTAATGTCAAATATTTTATTCCCACCGGGCCCCTGGGGGACTCTTCAGTGCAAAAAAAAAGTCACTTTAGTTTAAGTGTCGAAGTGTTTAGTACTGCTGTACTAATTGTGGACACTAAAGAAGCAAAAAATATTGTAAATTTAACAGAAACTTGTTAAAAATCCCAACTGGCAGGAGGTCTGCAGACCAGTTGGTTTATTTAAGCCTGGTTTTCTTATGTCGGGAAATCACAGATGATCAGGGATTTCGCATTTTCCTGACTGTCCCAGATTTTTCAGACTAATGGAAAACATAAATCGTAGACCTCCCTGGTAATTGGAAAAATAGAAAGGCTTCCTATTTTCCCGATTTGTCCCCATCAAAATCTGAGACGGTCAGGACACCGCAACTGAAAATCCCTGATTGTCTGAGATTTTCCCAACATATGAAAACCAGGTTTTACAAAGCCTGTAGGAGTTGATTCTGGGACCACCATACTTATTTAGTGGCAGGAAGCTAGGAGGATTTGAACTCGGAGCCGCCATAAATGGAAGCAATTGTTGCTTCTAGAAAGTTCTGTTATTATTAATGTAAAAGCACCCAAAGAGCTAAAAGAATATTATTGGATTTGGCTTGACCTTCGATGCACTGAAGGAAATCAGTTCCAAAATATTTTTAATAAGAGGCAATAAGTACTTAAAGACTTGCCCTGAGGGAAGCATTGAGTTTTGTCTCCCCGAAACCCTTAATGTTGAATATAGAGGGTTGAATGGAAACAAAACTTGCTGTGTCCTCTAGGACCAGTCATTTTAAGTGTTTTGTAATACTTCCCAACTCATTAATACAACAAACTGTCAACAATTATGTGTTTGATGCCAGCTGGCATTCAAGTTTGCTATGGTTCAAATGTGCTTGACCTGATCGGGTGCAAGTCAAGTGTTGAAATTGATGTTTCTTTAGGGAGTTAGTGACTTTTGTTTGTCATACAATGTAGGGGGTTACTGAGTTTTGTTTGCCCTAGGGAGTGAGTGAGTTTTATTTTCCCTAGGGAGGTAGTGAGTTTTGTTTGCCCTAGGGAGTGAGTGAGTTTTATTTGCCCTAGGGAGTTAGTGAGTTTGTTTGCCCCAGGGAGTTTGCAAGTTTAAACCAACACATTCCCCTCCAGTTGGAAAACATATTTAAGTTAGGAGGTATAACAAAAGATACTGATATTTAGCTGGCGTCAGCTGTTTGAAGGCTGGATGATGCTATCCACCAGATGAATCTCTATCCAGTGTATTTTAAGCGTGAACATTTAACAAACTACTCTATTCACCAAATACCAGCAAATCACTATTCAGTGGATAAGCGTAGGTAAAACAAACCACACTATCTGCTGAATAACAAACTACACTATCAGCCGGATAGTGATATATTTAGTGGACAGCATTATCCGTCCTTTGAACAACTGTGGCCAGGAGTTAAGTTGACTTAAATATGCACTGCCATTGGTTGATTTATGGTCATGTGGCAATGACTAATTATACGTCTCCTTGAGTTATAATTTTACTCTAAACTCCTGACTAGCTATATAACAAAACACTAAATCACAGTTCCCTTGAGAAACAATTAGCTTTGTTTTCCCTCAATTCTCAGTGTTTCCCTTGATATCAGTGAGATTCTTAAGATTTTCTCTTGGGACCAGTGACTGAGTGTATATTATTGCCTTCTAGGGTGCTGGAATATGTTTTAATATTCTGTGAATATTAGCCTTTAATGTAGACATCCTGAGGGGTTGGAACATCTCATAAGCCCAAAGAGCTAAACAAATATTCAAATTAAATACCCAAAGCTGTAACAAAAATCCTGGTCATGTTGGAAACCCTTCCCATGACTTTCCTTGGGAAAACAATGTGAGACCTGGACCATCACTGAGTGACACTGTTTCTGTACATTATTATAGACAAGAAAAGATCTTCTGAAGAGCTTGCCTGTTGTGGTGGGATTCTTCATACCATTCTTGGGCTATGCCGTTCCATTTGTAGCGTAAGTGTTTAAACTTTCTGTTTTCTTTGTAGAATAGGTCAATCAAGCTTACTATGAACAGTGGATGAAAGGCAGACAGCCATTTTAGAGATATATTTTGCCCATATGTTTCAAAAGAAGTTCTGGTGCAAAATCTCACACATGAAAATGATGACGTACAACACTTACAGTGATTACAATACTAGCAATGTTAGCATTACTTGTAAAGTTAATTACCACTGAAATTAGGCTTATTTAAATTAGCTTACTCTACATATTACAGTAACTCTGCTTATTATGTACTACACTCTACTCACAATATTTTTGTCTTTTAATTAGGGAACTAAGGCTAATGAAACTGAATATTAATTAACCATACACATCAGCAGGATATAAAATTAAAGTACAACAGCCAACGTGCAAAAAAAATTTTGGCAGTGCTTTTTTGCAGTCGCAAATTCTTTTAGAATCTCAAGTTTTTGGGGAATAAAAAATAGAAAGCTTTCAAAATCTAAAACATCTTCAGGATGGCTTGGGCAGAAAATGCAATATTTGGCTATCAGTAAACAATAATTTAGGACTTGCCAATGTTTTGTCCCTCTCATGCCAGCCGTAAAGTATATGGCCTGTGCATAACGCTATTGTTTCATTTGTTTTTTGGTACCACCAGTCTTGAAATAAGGTCCACAAATTTAGTTTATTGGCAGGTGATGCAATATAATTATGTTCTTTGGCATTACATAAATTACACATGGGGCTTTCGGAGATGCCTTCTCAATAAAGTGTAGCGTGGGTTGGAAGCATTTTGTGAATCACTTTAAACTGAAACATTATTTATGACTGTAAATGGCATAAGATAAACCTTCTGGATGGTATTTTCTGTAAATCTGTGGCATAGAAGTTTAGTATCGGCAGTGATTTTTGAGAGAGAGGAGTAAATAGAACTGATTGTTAAGGTGCTGACAGTGGCATCATATTTGACGTTCTGAATAGGGCTTTTAAGATTAGCTTTCCCATTATTTGGGATTTTGTTAACCAGGCCATAGCATGGCGATTTTAGTAAAAGGAACATTCAAATTAAATTTTAATGCAACTAACTCATGCTATTTCTAAAAGTCATTGTTTTGGTTTAATATGTTGTTTATCTTGGTAATGCTGGTGTCATACCAATTTTGGTAAAAAAATGTTTTTTTCTCCACAATATTTTTCCTGTTATTCGACACTATTTGTTTTGGAATCAATGCCCGTTGAGATTTTGAACTCGCGCCAATGACCTAATGTTTTCTGTAAAATGTGGGAAGCTTTTCATCAAGGTCTAGTGTATTTGTTGTGAAGTTGCATTTTGTTAGGAAGGCAAGACTGCCATGTTTGCAAAAGAGCTGGTTAGGGATCATTTTCCAGGAGGCTTGTGGCTTGTCTTGAATTCTGTTGAGCCAAGCTATTTTAAGCACTTTTTCCATGATCTTAAAATCACACATTTTCAATCAGCCATCTTTCTTCCTCCAGTTATGGTGTTTCTGTTGATTTTAGGGGGCTTCCCTGCCCAAATAAAGTTGAAAATTAGTTTGTTTATTTCTTGGATATTGTGATCTGGGACAGGGACCACTATGTTTTCAAACAAAGGCATTAGGCAATGAAGAATGTGAATAGTCTATTGCTTATATCCAGACAAATTGATTGAAGCAGCATATACTCAGTAACATTTGAATGTATCACAGACATCGTCATGATTTGTTCATTTTGCACCATGCAACACATAAGGCCTCAAGAAAAATAGAAAGAGTAGAGCAGTGGGAAGCAGATCAGTGTTTGTTCCAGATGTTTTTATAATGTACTTTTAGTAGAGGTCACTTATTATGGTTCAATTTCTCATTTTCTTGATAAACTCATATTTCCTATAATAACTCTGGCCAATTCTTGGTGCTGTTTCTATTTAAAAGTCCTGGCTAAACAGAGACACAGAATATGTCTGCCTTGAAATTATTTTATTTGTGACTTGCTAGCAAGGAAACTTGTTAGTCTGTTAGGTCACCCAATGCAACTCTCTTTGCAAGTTCAACTTGCGGCTACTTTGACTACTTGCAAGTTGCAAGTCCGTTTGGCCAGGGCTTAAGAGAGGAGGAGACACACAGGAGTCATCTAAATTTATTTATTAAATGCATTTGAAATTTTCAGCTTCCTTTACCCAAAACAACTGTTATCTCATCATTATTGGCTACCCCACCAGCGAGAGAAGTTTGTACTACAGGATGCAAGAAGAAGGCAGAAACACCACCTCCCTATTGTTAGAGAAATTGGAAGACTAGCACTGAGTTACAAAGCAAGCAGGCGCTCAAAAGACTTAATGTCAACTTCAGTTAAGGTACAGTGTACATGTAAGCTTAGGTTTCACAGCAGTAATGTGTTTTACCTTTAAAGCTCCAAAAGCAATGCCCCCCCCCCCCCTCCCCTAGCCTGGAGGCGCATCTGTTGTTTTAGCTCATGTTTCATATGCCAAGAAAAACGTGTTTGGGGTGGCAAGTGACAGCTGGAAGTATATCTGCATTTGCAAGCTATGCCTCCTCCCCCCTAAAAGAAAATAAAATAAAATTGATATCAGTTTTATATATCTCAAAAGTAGAAGAAAGCAGAAAACATAATTCACAACAAACAATCAATACAGGGGCAACAAAAACAACAGCGACATTTTGGTGAGCATAAATGATAACAGGTAAAACACAATTCATAATATCAAAAAGACTGGGCAGTGTAAACATTAAAAACTGCAATGGCAAACAGCATAACTGAAACCACAACTTAATTTTGGTGATAATCACCCCTCTTAGAATTTTGAATAGAACTAATAAGTAATGACTTTCTAGGAAAACAATGACAGTATTCTATTAATATTTCTCACCATACTGCTGTTATTAACGTCTTGTTTTGCTCGTATGGGAATTGTGTTTTGGGTAGCTAAATTCCTTCCAGAAAAGCAAATTAAAGCAGTTTCATTGACAAAGATCTGGGTAATAGGAATTTCTTTCATACTTACAAAATTTGTAAGGATTTACCTTTAGTTGAGGTAAATCTCCGATTTGGTGCCTAAGATGCTTATTTCAAATTTAGGAGAAGATTGGGGGGCTTATTTGAGGGAGGTGCTTAATCAAGGGTGGGGTGGTTTATTTAATTTTTCCCAAATCATGGTTCATGGTTTTGTAATATATGTATGTGTCAGTTCCTCAGAAGTCTCAGACTCTCTTTATGAACTACATAATATAACTCCTTTAGCTGTTCTAGGCCTGCTGCACAAGGTTGGTTGGGCTTAAGGCAATGAATTAGCGAATGACTTTGCTACCATCCATTGTGAATGACAATGTTCAGTGCTTGAATGAGTCAATACTCACTTACTTGTGATTAATAAACACAACCAATACTATACAACCTCTGTTGTCTCTGTACTATTTTGTAGAACAAGGGAAGGGGGCACTTATTCAAGGGTAGGTCCCTATTTTCAATTTTGCTGATAGGAAGGGTGCTCATTTGAGTGGGAGCATTTCTTTGAGGGGAGGTGCTAACTCGATCAAGGATTTACGGTATGCAGCTTAAGACTTTCAGTAGATACTGGTAATTGCTTTCAACAAATGTGCCTTTTTTGCATCATTTCTGAAGGTGATGCAAAACAGTTGAATGATGTGTTTTAATCATTTGCTTTAAACCCGATATGTGCATTTTAGAAAATGTTATGATCTGTTTGTTGTCGATAATATTATTGCTTTGTTGTTGTGATTTTTCCTAAGGCTGTAAACAAACAACATCCGTCCAATGAAGAACTCTTGAGCATGGCAGAGCTCTTTAAAGGAGAACTTCTTGGTTTTGACCATTTACCGCGCTATCATTTGGTGAGTGATATTCTCCTACAATTATCAGCTTAACATTTTCGCTTGTTAGTGCACTATTATGTACATCTAAAACCAAACAGGGTCCTGTTTTATCAGGTTTCAAATTGCTGGCCTTTGGACAAGAGTTCCAGGTTAAACTGTTCTTGATAACATAAGGTTTAGGATATGTTAGAAAATAGTTCAAAGAAACTATGCTCGCTGATGGGTTAAATATGATGTCTCTCTATAGCTTGATAGAGACACAGTTCAATTAGCATGAGGTGTTGATGTAATGGCAGTGTGAGCCAAGCTGAATTCAATGACATTTTGACGATCAAAGTAAACAAGTTGTTTTCTCTTTTTCGTTGCTGTATTTTCTAAACGAGATATGAAACATGTTCTGCATGTTTCTGTTTAACAATTAGACGGCAAGCTCGAGGTTTCTGTCGCCTGATAGTTGGCGAGGGGCAAAGCCCCGAGCCAACTATCAAAGGCGATAGAAACAGAGAGCGAGCCGTCTAATTGTTTTAGCATACCTCAGTGATCAATCTATCAAGCAAAAAAATGTTTTTCATTTCATAAAGTTTGATACATTTGTGCATTGATGCATGCTAAATCGCGTGCGCTCTCACAAACTACACCTGCACCTGTGTAGCCAATCAGATTGCGCGTTTACGTGATAGTCGGTCACTGAGGTATGCTAATGAGTTTTAGTATAAATCTACTAGAGTTCTATGGCGAATGCTTCTCTCTGACTGGCTACGCTACTCACTATCTGTGCTGTTGTAGACACTGAGTAGTGTAACAGTGTGTACTTGCTAGCAAAATGGTGGATGCTTTGAATTTTCAGTGTCTATGAAAAGGATTTAGATAAAGTTTTGTGATTTGTATATGTTGTAGTTAAAAATTAAATTCTGGTTAAAATTAAATTCCTTTGTCTCTTAACTCTACTCTACTTATTCATTGATTATGAATACCTAATTAGGGTTAGAAGACAAACAAAATTGAGAATCAAACTACCGGTAGGTTAAAATTATTTTTACATGAATTTAATTTTTAAGTACAACATATATGTGATAGTTGACTTGGGCATGAAAGAAATTTCGAGCTCATAATCTAATTGTTTAATAGAAGCACTCCTGAAAGTTCAGGAGAACTCAAAGCTGTGGAAACACTCACCTGTCAGCTCATATTCCCACAGCATTTCTCGTTCTCCTCATGTCTCATGTCTCTATTAAACAATTAGATTATGAACTCGAGATTTCTATCGTGTGATAGTTGACTCCCTGGTCAACTATCACGCATAGAAATCGAGAGCGAATAATCTAATTGTTTTAGTATAACTCTACTAGTCATTCAAAAATTTATCTAAATCTTCTTCACAGACACTTCGAAAACGCCAAAAAGCGGCCATCAGTTTGTTAACAAGGGCACACTGCTACGCTACTCACTATGTATCACAGAATAGATAGTGGGTAGCGTAGCCAATCAGAGTGCTGTATTTGTGATAGAACGCTAGTAGATTTATACTAAAACTAGATAGAATCACCGTACATGTTTTCTATTTCCTAATTGTGATGAACGTTTCACAGAAAAAACTCAGTCATGTTTGGCTAATCAGTCCCTGGCTGCCAAAACCAGTTCTGCGAGCTCGTCTGAAACACCTGGTAAAATCAATTAAGAAGGAGGATGCTGCTTTAAAGAGAGAAGGTCTGGAGAATCTGCGAGAGGAACAATTGAAAGCGGTGAGCCAACTTTGAAAAATGCCTTGATGTTTAGCAGCCTGCCTAACCATTTCTCTCATTTAGCTATGCTTCAATCAACTGCTTTTAACAAATTGCGAGTAGCTAGTAGCCCTTTAATATAGTTATTCCTCTCACAAAAAATGGTAGAACAATGTTAGAAAGAGGAATATACTGCTTTTGTAACATTGTCTAGTTTCCCCCGTTCTTGTCAGGTTTGTCACTCAAGAGGTCTGGACACGACTGATGTTGACCCGGAGGCACTGGTACGGTGGTTAGCTGATTGGGTGGAGTTGTCAGATGCTGCTGGGGGTAAGATATGTTGTTTTGAAAAATGGCACTGTTTTCATGGCCAGCGAAATGCAACCTTAGCTCAGTTAAGGGTGCCATCTTCCTTGTTTATACGATATTGCTCACATTTGCTGCACTTGTCAGCCACTTGATGACGCGTTTTTTCGTGCTTGCAACTGGTTACATGTTTTCTTTCTGCTCTCGCTGGTTCACAAAGTAATGAGGACTGTATCTTTCCTTTTCTGAAATTTTATCTAAACCATTCAACAATCCGATCTACAGCTCACTATTCACAATTCCGTACTCAACTCGCTCTGATTCAATCTGCCCTACATTACAATGGTACTAAGATTTCAGTCTGTTCTAGTTGCGCAACAAGTACTTTCACACAATCACGTGCACAACCTGCACTACTGTAATGCTCCTAACTTTAACTCTTACTTTACAGTTAAACGTGCTTTTTTTCCTAATTTAGTTTCACAAATGCGTGCAGTTACAATGCGTGCAGTTTATACCTTAATTTGGACTTTATCCCTGGTTTACAACTGTGCAATTTGTTAAATGTTCACTGTTCAACGTTCATGTCACTTGTGTTACATGTGATATATTTGTGGCATTGTTCAGTTAAAAAAAAATCATAGTTAATATTTTATAATTGTCACACAAGATTTACGTCACACGTCAGTTCTTCGTTCCCGACATTTTCCAGCGCTTGCCACTGGTAACATTTTCCCGCGCTTGCACCTGGTTTTGTGCTGGTTATTTGTTTTCCTGCGCTTTCGACTGGTTGCATGCTTTCCCGCGCTTGTAACTAGTAACATGTTTTTCCGCGCTTACAGCTTGCTACATGTTTCCCCGCGCTTGTAGCTGGTCACATGTTTCCCCGCGCTTGCAACTAGTTACATGTTTTCCCCGGCTTGCAACTGGCTGTATGTTTTCCCGCGCTTGCTGCTGGCGATATGTTTCCCCGCGCTTACGGCTGGTTACATGTTTCCCTGCGCTTACAGCTGGTTACATGTTTCCCCGCGCTTGCAACTAGTTACATGTTTTCTCCGCGCTTGCTGCTGGTCACGCGTTTCCTGGCCCTGGCTACTGGTTACGTGAGGTATCGTACTGTTTGCGATTTCAAATAACTCATTTACTCCCCATTCTTACCTCCTTGACTGATTCCTCTTCTTTTTACAGATACCGACGAATCATTCTTGGCTCACTGTGCTGTCTTTAAGACCATGAATTATAGCGGGGACAGGGATTTACTCGTTCAAGGAAGATGATACTGAGGAAATTAATATAATTGTGTGTTGCTGTTAGAAGATCAAGATTCTTGAAAGAATACCCGAGTTTACCAATACTGAACTGTGCTGTATATATTGCTACATATTGCAGTGTAGGCTAGCTGTATTTTGTATTATTTATGCATGTTATTTGTTGTTGATCCGTTTAACGTTCCAGCATGTTCGCGTACGTTCTTAAAATTACTCTGTGTGTGTAAGCTTTATGGGTAACAGCACATTAGCAATTTATGCCCAAATCATAGAGAAGGTCAAAAAGTCGCCAGTTTAAATTGTAAAGGCAAGGACAGATTGCGAACCATTGAGGGTCAGATCAGTTTAAACACCGACTGGTTCCCAGTTGTTTTTGTTTCAGTGCATGCAGGATATATGTGCTTTTTATCTTGGTCACACAGAGAGGACAGAAATGACTGATACGGCTTTGCACCACAGCGTGTAGGGTCGTGTGGCCATTGTAACGTGTGTCCAACGTGGACAGCGACGGCTTAATAGCCATGGTTCTACGTAATGCAAACACAACGATTTACTCTCCATTTTATTGCTATGGAAGCAAGTGAATTAAAATAGCTTTGTTTTGTTCTTTTTGGCTATTTGATAGGATTACGGTCATCAATTTTGTTTGGGAAATGTGAACAACGGATATTTCTTTAGTTTCGCGTCAGAAACGTTGTGAGTTGTGTTGTAACGTACGATCACGCCCAAATAAAAGCTATCCAAAATGTTGCACGCAGTGTTTGGTGCGATAATAAAGGTTAAATCCATGCAACGAGTCGCCATTGTGTATCCACTACACGTCCGGACACACATCTTGAGATAAAGCGCGTTACACAGCCGAGCTACCGTGCAAGTTATTCAACTGATATGATCAGGAATCGCAAACTGACTGAAATGTGAACACTAAGTGCACCAAAGCTTGACGCGAAAACCCCTAAAAGCCTGAAAACCAGCTGGTGGGAAAAACGGGAAACGTGTCGGCAGCACCCCTGACAGTGGTAAACCTACAGTTGCACATGACTAAGGAAAAAAATCGATCTTGGCTTGGGAGGGGAGACACAGAAGCGGAAAACTGAAAAGCCTTATTTCACCCTGTGAAAAGTTACGACAATTTCTTCAGTGGAGGAGGTGTATTCTGCCTCTCCCCATTCCCTCCTCGTGTCATTCCAAAATAATTAAAGCAAGTCACTATGTGTCTGTTACACGATGTATTTACTGGATAAGGAGCGGCTCACTTCGCGTTTGATCCTTGATCCCAGGCAAACAGAAGGCAAACACAAAAACCTTTATTGTAACACGATGAAAGTTTTAGTTTTATTGAAATATAAATTCATTAACTCTAGATAAGTAGCTGCTCGTCACCAAAGAGGGAGTCATAAACAACTGAAAAGAAGTTCTATATTGAGCATAATGGCATGCGAACAAACTTCAAGTGCAGCAAGTAACGATGAACAGCATAAAAATGAAAGGTATATCGATGTCATGTTTCTCTGCGACGAGTGGAAGTCTTCAAAAGGTGGTCTGTCCTCTTTCAACAGAGAATTTGCCGTTAATTTAGCTAAAAGAACAAGCGACAGCATCAAAGTACACTGCTACGTCTCTCAAAGCGATGAACTGAGCAGAAAAGATGCCAGACAACACGGAGTTAATCTAATCACCGCTCGAAGTATTCCAGGGTTGTCTGATCCAATTGACTGGTTGAAAATTGCACCGCCGGAGCTACCCAATCCTGACATTGTTGTAGGCCACGGAAGAAAGTTTGGTACCGCTGCCTTTTTTATTGTCCAAAGAACTGAAAAGTGCAAGTGGATGCATTTTGTTCATGTGTTTTGTGAAGATCTTGGAAAGTTCAAAGCAGCACAGAGTGCTGCAGTGGATACAATCGAGGAGAATGAGAAGAAACATAAAAGTGAAATTGATTTGTGCAAAGCAGCAGATGCAGTTGTCGCAGTTGGATCACGGCTACAACAGAAGTACAGCAAATGTCTTCCAGATGTTAAGGTTGAGAGAATCACTCCTGGGATTTTGCAAAAGTTTTCCAATGAATCAAAGCAGCTGGTCAACGGCAAAGCAGTAAAGAAGTTTAATGTCTTTATGTTTGGACGAGCAAGCTTTGAAGATCGAACTCTAAAAGGTTATGACATTGTTGCAAATGCTATAGGATCCCTTAACAAAATGTTTGAACTGACATTCGTTGGTGCATCTCCTGGTGAACACAGGAAAATAGAACAGTGGTTTCTTGAAAACTCAAGCATAAGCCGTAACCAAATAAGAATCCGCAGTTATTGCAATGAGCAAGAACTAAAGATGATGTTTGACGAGTCTGACATTGTTGCATTACCCTCACGCACTGAAGGGTTTGGGATGGTTGCCCTGGAAGCAATTTCTGCTGGTATTCCAGTTCTTGTTACTGGAGAATCTGGAATAGCTGAAGCTTTACATGAAGTGGAGGGTGGGAAGTGCGTCATTGTTGAATCGGATGATTTTGAAGAGTGGGCACGAAGGATCCAACAACTGTCCAGCCAAAGTCCAGAAGAGAGAGAAAACAGTGCCAAGCTGCTCAGAGACAACTACAGTAAAACTTACCCTTGGAACAAGGAATGTGAGAAATTCAAAAGGATGATTGAGAATTTAGCAGAAAGCTTAAAAGGTATGTTCACTAATAACTTAACCTATTATTAATAGCTTCTTCTAGTTATCGGTACTTGATAACAGAAGCGTATCACCTACAATGGAGGACAAAAATCCTTGGGACAGTTATGGAAAACCTTGTTTCCACATCCTTAACTTATCAAATAATCAAATGTAGCGTAATATGCACTTCTCTAACCACGTGGATACAAAGAATGTCCCTCCCCACCCCCCTCCAAACAATGTTGGGATGACAGAACAGGCTAAGGTGTACAGAGCTGCACAAACTTCAACATTGCTTTGGGGGGGAGGGGGAAAGGAAGAGAAATTAATTCATAGCGTGTTAATCGTCCCAAGAGTTTTGTCCCCCATTGTAGGTGATATGCTTCTGTTGATAATCATAGAGGTGAAAACTGCTCCTGTGATTGTTTGTGCATAGTAGTGTAACATCTGCATGTAGTATAATATCCGCATTTCTGTTTAATAACAAAAACACTTTGCTGACTACATCTGTAGTCACTGACTAATATCAAACAATGTGGCACTGTTAAGCGATGCTTAATAAATGTGCTTGTGCAAACTGAACTATACTGGAATTGTAGGAATGCTGGACTGGATATTACAAGAAGTGTGATACACACTTTGAAATCTCATGGACCAACAATTCTGAACAAACACTCAGACAGTTTTGCGAATGGAGAGTTTTCTGACAGAGATCCCAACTTCCCTTTATGTAAATATGTCTTTCTCATCAAAAATGAAAATGAAAATGAAGCCTTGGATCCTACTGGATCATAGCTGCCGGAGCTTATCCCCGGTTTCCATAGCATGAAGCGGCTAGGAGTATTTATACTCTCCCTGGACAGGATGCTAGTCCATCACAGGTCATTCTCCCGCAATTTGTGAGGTTTCCCCAACAATTTGCCAGTACCCATTTATACTCCTGGGTGGAGAGAGGCGCTATGAGAGTAAAGTGACTTGCCTGAAGAACACAACACAGTGTTGTGTTCATTTTTTAGACTAGTTTCCGGTACACCATTTTGTATCACATATGTGTCAGAAGAGGAATCCAAAATGGCATTATATACATATTCAATATTGGACCATACCACATGCGTTTATAGTACCCAGACCTTCTCAGGAGTTCTCTTGATCCAATATGGCGGAGAAATATGCAAGAATGATGTAAATTTGTCTTGTTAAGACGAGTAGCCATTGTCATATGGTTATTTGTATCATTAACCGTGCGGCCATGGGCCGAGCGCGGTTCTTAATCTACCCTTGGTTTATTTTTTTTTTTCTCTGTAGGCTGAACCAAACTTC
>OMLO01001669.1_pt1 | contig 17300 bp, 13 predicted proteins | sample 1674811 | NCBI WGS metagenome assembly OMLO01 (sample SAMN06265003, study PRJEB25207) | coral metagenome | isolation source: Coral host | place: Mexico:La Bocana,Puerto Morelos, Mexico | collected 2008-11-13 | reverse complement strand
CAGTTTCCGATCACAAAAACAAGGAACTTACTTTCAAGGAGGAAAAGGATGTGCAGATTTGATCTTTTCTGCATAAAGCTCCGTGGAAACTGAAGGAATATAACTTCGCTTGGTGATGATACACAAAATGTTTCACAAGCTACCTCAACTGTCACCTGAACCAAAAAAGACGAATGTTTTGAGCTATTGTGAAGACTGGGAACAAACTCCAATATTAGAAGCGATTTCATTGGTTAACTTTCCAAACGTCACATACCGGAAATGTGAAGATATTTCACTGAAGTTCATTGGTCAAATTGAATCTTCTATTATTTCCGTAAACGCGTAGAAAACTTCTTTCTGATTGGCTGCTAAATTAGCAACCGTTCACGACCGCGCTCAAGCCTTACAGCGCATGACGAATGGCTCGCGTTAGCGCCTGGGAGAGGAGGGATCTACGTAAAATTTGACCGACTCGTTGCGATTTTCGAGACATTTCTTCTCTTATTTTGTATTATATGGAGTGTTCACACGTTGGGCAAGCTGTGAAAGTCACTTCGCAGCTTATTCAGAAGATACGTCGCGAAAAAGCGACCCACTGGACTTGCTCAAGTAGGCTTTTAGTCGAGAGGGCGAAAAGCTACCCTCTTCTCAATTTCGGTGTTTTTGGTTTCACCTTTACCGGTACTTTTAACATTCTAGAAATCCTGACTGAATTTTTCCGCGTTAGCTTGTAGATCAACGAAGAGCCCATGGATTTGTCTTCGATGTGGATCCATCAATTGCGGAAGGTACACCGCCAAATGAATACCATTTTTTTAGAATTGTTGCTCTGGAGGGTGTCGAGACGTAGGAATGCTGCCGCGTTGTTTGAGCCCTTCCGTAAATCGTGCTTTTAATTATTCACTTCTGGAGTGTCGTTGAATTAATCCGGCGATCTTTTCATACCAGGTATGTGAATGGACATGCCAAAGCTCACCACGAGGACAACCATCAACATTCTGTCTGTCTGGATGCAAGTTTGATGGCTTTTTGGTGAGTACTTCACATACTGTGAACGAAGTTCGTGATGTCATTATATGCATATGAACGCGCTTCCGTTCGATACTGAATAGCAACGTGTTTTCTTTTTTGCTGTTATTAATTTCCTCAATTTTCCACAGCTACGCTTGTGATGAATTTGTTATAAATGACACAAAATCGGGAGATATACAGAGAGTTCGAGAAATCATGTTGGAAAGAGAAAATAGGTGAGGATTTCGATATAAGCCACAACACTCGCCGGGTGATTCTAATTAAAGTTTTCTTGGTATAATTTTCGCAGATTTACCTTGACATGATTTTTGCTTGTGCAAGAACATATTATATTTCATCAACCGACTACAGTTATGGGTTCTAATAGCTTTGTTTGGATTATAAACTACGTCAATTTCTTCTAAATAAATGAGTTATTTATGTCCAACCGGCCGCCATGTTGTTTATAAGACCATGAATCACCGCGTCGCACGTGTTGAACGTGACGTAATGTTTTGATCGGTTGTTCCCGAAGCGTTAAACAATATGTGAAGTATTATGTTTTCTTTCTGCTCTGTACTAATTGATTTTGGAACTGGATATATCCACAAGCCCCACATAGTACAAGGATTTAGTACCAGACAGTTTCAGTTGTAAAGAGTACCCTTGAATTCTTTGTTGAAAATTGAATAGATTCCACTTTAACCTTTAACCTTATAATAAAGAATTTTCAATTTAGTGCCTCTTATCTAGCTGGCTGTAGTTGTTGAAAGGCTAGATAACATTATCCACCAAATATATCATTATCTAGTGGATAACTGTTAATTATACAAACCACCGTATCCGCTTTATAGTGATTTATCCAGTGGATAGTGTTATCCAACTTTTGAACAACTGGGGCCTGATTGGTGGTCAGGAGATTTTGAGGGCCATAATTTGCAAAGAGCTTTTCTTTTAACAAGGAAACGTCATTTACAAGATTCTTCCTCACCTGAAAGACAAAAGAAAGCTTCAAAAGCAAATGTAAGTTCAATAAAGTGTCCTGTTAAAAGCACAATATTTGCAGAGTGTATTAAAATTTATGATACTTCAGGGTGAGAGATTGCAGAATACCCAGTGTGCTTTGAAGAATGAGGTATATAACAATAGTTACTATTCTTATTCGATGAGATACAAATGTTGGGTGGGTTATGTACTGTTTAGCCCTTCAGGGAGTAATGAAATGGTTAAATGGTTTAGCTTTCCCTATGTTGGTCTTAAGACAAATTAATTTATGAACCGTATGAACCAAGAAAAAAGAAGAAAAACATTACCAGTAAGCTGAAATAAACCTCTGATTTAGCACCCACCTCTGTCCACCTCCAAAAGGCGTACTTGTAGGAAAATTTTAACCTAACAGAAATACTGCGTCATTTTCAACCACTTCAAATACTTCATCAAACATCAAAAATAGCTCTCCAAATGAAAAAAAATAGAATGAAGGTAAAACTGCCCTCTAGTTGGTCATCTGACTGGTATTTAGCATAATATTGTATCCTAAAAAAGGTCATTCACATGATTTTAAATATATATGGGTTATTGAGCAAGTCTGAGATATTGGCCAAGTTGTATTTTTTGTGTGTTCATGGACCAAGACAGAGTTGAGATCCATGAACATCAAAAAAAACCAAGCAACAGAAAAATCTGTTTCATTGTAGAATCCTGCAAAATTAGTGTACAGTATACTAAAATGTTTTTAAGCTTGGCAGTCTATTGTTGCCTTTCTTTCCTACTGTTGTTAACAATATAAAAATCATAAGAGAAAAATTTATATGACAACTGCACAGACCCCACCCACTGGTAAAAACAATAATCTTATGGGCAAGGTTACCATGGTTATATCATTATGAAAAAGCCAATTTTGGTAACAGTTGTTTGTTTTGTTTGTTTCTTACTAATTTCAAACTAGTTTGATTTGTATTTGCCTTTGTCTTTGAATTATGTTAATACATTTGGAACAAAGGAGATTAGAAGTCAAGCCAGTTAGCAAACATTTTGATGTAGCATTCATGTTTAACTGCAACATATACTTCTTTTATCTACCAAATTGCATACACTCATGTACCCTGTGAGCAAAGTCTCCTTTAATCTTTCTAGGAAGATCGAAGGGGACTCTATTTACAAGGTAAAATTCATGTATTCTGTTCACACATTAAAATTATAAACTTATGGCTAAACAAAACTTAATGTGTTGCATTTTTACATACCCAGCAAGAAAATATAGGACGGGTGAAATACCTACCAGGTCTCCGAAACCTTGGAAACACATGCTTCATGAATGCAGTGTTACAATCATTAAGGTGAGTGTTTTGTGTAGTTTTTCACAATCATGTTCCTTTGTTTATTTTCTGATAAAAGTCTGTGATAATGACAATTTTAGGGATGTTATTGAAGAAACAAATTTGGCCATACAGGTTTCAAGGTCATAACATAATTATCGGCTTTTTTGACGCAAACCTCGTGCTAATAAGTAGTTCTAGTCTCTGATAAAACCCTAGTGTGTACAAATTATTATTTTAGTCTTTCTTATAGTACTGATTACTGTGCCATTAAAGGCTATTTTGACTTTTAAACTAGAACCTGCATTATAAAATGCATAGCTAACCCCCACCCCCCTTGTCACAAAATCGTTGCTTCGTAGTCCTTAACAAAGATGGTGAGAAAGATGTACAAACACTTTCCATGCATCAAATATATTTTTGATTCAGAAAAAAATCGGATTGATGGTCTTTATTACAATGTACTCTTACTAGCACTGTATGTAGTAATAGCAGATGTGATAGACTTGTGAGTAGCATGACTCAGAGATGTTGACAAATCCGTGTTTAGAATAAAACGACTGACTGCTCACCCAGTCCAAGGCTTCTTGTATAGCGTAGGTCTTGGTTAAGTCTGTGTGATCCTTTACATGATTGCTATTGCGTATTAATAATTCATGTGGAGCAATTTGGTTTTACAGAACAAGATAGCCCAAAGAAAGGCGTGTACTCTTCTCTCGGTTTAACTCTTGCATGTTTTTTTACTTGTAATTGCTTAAGCAAAACAGATAAACAAAGCCATGGGTTATCAGGTGTCACTTTTGATGCACCCGACAGGAAAACAGGAAACTAAAAATATTAATTTTAACTTTTTCACTAATGGTTTTTTGAAGCCCAAGGAATAAAAAGTACTAAATAATTAATTTTGTTAGTCATAATATTTTATTGTAGTGGCCTTAGCATGTATGTTTAATGATAATTTTGTTTTTGTTAAATTGACAGTAACATTCAGTCATTCAGCTGTTATTTCAAGGATCTTCCAGCCTTTGAGCTGAGAACAGATAACTCGTGTGGAAAACAGCCTTACTTCACTAGAAGTAGAAAAACAGATGAAGGGTAAGAACTGCACTTTGCCTGGAAGACATTCTTCAAATATTGTAAACAAGACTTGCTGTGTAATTCAAGTCCATAGCTTAGATTAGTAAACCACAAGATGAAAAAGAAGACAGGGTACGAAAAAGAATACAACCAAAGTAAGGAACTGTGCATTTCAAAAACAGTCAGGCAATTTAATTTTAAATACACATAAAATTCTGCTTGTGTAGTGAAACTGAGTAAACACAACACTGTGAAGTTTATCAATTGTAAAATTAAATTGTATTGTAATATTAAATTGTATTGTAATAGCATCGAAAGCAACTTTTATCAGCATGCAAAGAAAGTTGTGGCTGGTGGATTCTGTCCTTAACCTGTTGACTCCCAGAGCTTTTTGCCACAAACACATTTTTTGAAGATTTTCTGCCTGTATATGAGCCAAAAAAGTTCCAATCTACTCAACGGCATTAGCAACATAATAGTATAGGAGGGTGATTCATTGAAGTGTTCTTGTCAATCATTATAGGTCGGTAGTGGAAGAGTTGCGTAAAGTACTGTGTGCTTTGTGGCATGGTGGCGGTGTCACACACTCTCCTGATGCACTATTTTCTGTTGTGTGGAAGGTAGTGCCAAGATTCAGGCAAGTTACACATCTAGGTTCTAGAGTTTATATAATTATATCAATGATGGTTTTGTCATACTTAAATTACCAGATTAGCTGCATACTTTACAGTCTTGAAAACGACAGTTGTGATGCCATGAAACAATCAGAGTTCAAATGACAGCATGTGCATTTTTTAATTTTTTAATAACATGTAAAACATATTCTTCTGAATTGGAAGGAAATGTCAGTGCAAATATTGCAGACATGACAGAGTGAATGAACATATTTTAGATCAGAAATTGAAACCTCTTGAATATTAAATGGCTACTGTATATGCAACAAAGACGTTCTCCAAAACTTGCATTCCATGAAATTTTACTTGAATACATCATTTTTGTGATCTATACTATTGATCCCATAGATCTGTTGAAATGCCTTTTTGAGTCCATTTATGGAACATTGGTTTTAGCAGTGGGTTTAAGTGATTTAAGTGATCATGTGATTACAAAGATCTTTTAGCCACAGTTTGAGAAACATTTGCTTCAGATTTCTCAAAAGTAGCAATTTAGAGACAAATCTTGTCCTTGCACTGGATTTTGAATTGTTCTGACTCGTGCTCTGTAACATATTTTGAATTGGTATCTTGCCCGAAAGTGCAAAACTCAACAAACATGGAAATGGAAAGAGTTGGCAGGAAAGATTCACTCATTGCATGGTCATGGAATTCGATCATGTGTGCCAATGTGGACCACTAGTACATTCGTCTGATAAGCAGACAAAAAAACTTCTGAACCAGTTGCTGTAGCATGATAGCTAACCAGATATTGGAGTGAATTTTAGCCAGACCTATGAAAATGTTCCTATTGCAGAGGCTATCAGCAACAAGATGCTCATGAATTTATGCACTACCTGTTGGACAGAGTGCACACAGAACTTCTTCTGTCCCCAAAGTGCTTTGGTTCAACAGAGACCATCATTACAGGGATATTTGGTGGCCTTTTACATAGTGAGGTATGTGGGTTGGTCCAAACTCCAAAGTATGTAGGAGGGTGCTGCCCTTGAGAATAAAGTGCATTTAATGTACTTCTACCGACATTGAAAGGAAAACTGTAAATGGTTTGAACCCAGGAGTATCAGTAGTTTGTGTAGTGTGATCGTCCGCTTATTGTGATCATCCACCTATGACTGATGAAAAACTTTACAGAAGTCTTTCATCCAATACTATCATGGCTAAACTGACCAATCAGTTTCAACAGACCAGAATTATATAATTGCCTGACAAACACTACTCACTTGACTCTGAAGGGGACTTTCACTCAGGTTGTCAAAACGCGAGTCACCAACAACAGTTCTTTGAGAACAACCCTCACCCGGACGATCACACTACACAAACTATTGAAAGGAAAATGTTGGCAACAAAACTTACAATAAGTTTTTGCCATGAATTTTTTTCCAGGTCAAATGTTTAGTATGTGGAACAGAGTCGAAGAAGTATGACCCATTTCTAGGTAAGTTGCACTTAGGGCAGCCAAATGCAACATAGGGATGAAGGTTAGCTGACTGTTTTAATTGAAGGGATGTTTTTCCATCATGCATCATTTTACTTTTGTGGTTGAAAGCAACCCATGATTTTTTGTTTAAGTATGGAAGTCATACTAGTATAAAAACAGATATAAACAGACTGATTTTTTTATTTCTAGATTTATCCTTGGAGATTCCAGCAGAATTTCAAATTAGAAAATCAAAGACAAGAGACCCACAAGTTTGTCGACTTCAAGGTAAGAAACAAACATACTTGTAATAACTTTGATTATAAATTTGCATACTACAGCTAACTCCAGTGAATTAAAAAAAAACAATTTTATTGTACTTCTTGACTTCTTTTCACTTTATCAGTCTTAATGTCGTCAATGAAGGCAGTGACATGGAATTGTTTTTTTTTCTCATCTGACAATAATGATTAATAGCTTATCACTTCTCTTGTTTTCTTTTGCAGATTGCTTGAATCATTTCATATCACTAGAGGAACTAGCAGATTCTGAACTGTATATTTGTCCAAACTGTAAGAAAAGACAGAGATCTACTAAGAAGTTTTGGCTAAAACGATTACCAAATGTGAGACAACTTAATTTCTTTGCATCACAGTGTTTACTTCTTGTAATATAGCTTCAGATTCTGTTAACCTACCACGAGTATTGCTGCTACCCTTGTATAATCAATAGTAAATGTAGATTGCCCTCTGCCCCCTTCCCAGCATTCTAATTAGGACAACAGACGACAGCGATGCCGAGAATGACACCTAGTCAAGACTGAATTGTCTAGATCTATTCAGTGTGTCAGTGACAGGCTAAATATGCAATGACAGCATTCTATTTCAGATAGAAATATGAAAAATTAACCGCCACTGTTTGTGTTTCTTAGACAACAAAGAACTTGGACATTTCATGCTCTTGTTTTGCCAAAGATGGCAAAGAAATGTACAAACATTTATAATGTTTGTACACAGCTATTGATTTGCTCATTTAACCCTTTGTTTGGTGGCATTCTCGATGCCATTGTTGTCATGCCTTTTTTTAGCTCCCTATTCTTGTCCTTAGAGATGCCTGTCCCTCTTAGCAGGCATGGCCTTGCCACGTGAAGTAAAGGTGAATCTACAGACATATGCTTTGATTCCAAGGCTATTCTTGGACAATTCAACACTGATTTCATTCCAGAACTTGTTGCCTGGTTGATCTGCAGCACAATAGTAATTATTGTTCAATAACAGCTACTAAAGATCTTAACATATACGTGTTATAAAATAAACATGAGATGTGAAATTTTTGTTACATATGAATATACAAAGAATGAAAAAAATGTGTCATGGTAACTTAAGCTGCCTTTGGATTTCAAGCTGGTTACCACCATGTAAAGCTAAATGCGAAGAAGAAAAACACATTACAATGGACAGATTTTAGATTTTAGAATATTTTCAACCCTCTTCTGCTTGTGTTGTCAATTGTTTTGTTCCACCTCCTCCACAAAAAGGTAGAAAAAGGAATTATTGTAGTTAACCTGTGCAATGACATTTTTTGTATCATAGGTGTTGTGTTTGCATCTCAAACGATTCAAGTTCCAAGCATTCCATCGGAGTAAAGTTGATACATATGTGCAGTTTCCCATGAGGGGACTGGATATGAGTCCTTACTCTATACAAAGTCAGGTGAGAGCTGGAAATAATAATATAATAATAATTACTTTATTTAAGTGTCAATGTCTTCTAGCACTCTCACACTAATTGGGGACACTTTCCAAGCTAGAATTGGATTTTGGAAATATTGGTTTTTGAGGAGAGGGGAAAACCGGAGTACCCGGGGAAAAACCTCTCAGAGCAGAGAAGAGAACCAACAACAAACTCAACTCACATATGACGCCGGGTCCGGGAATCGAACCCGGGACACATTGGTGGGAGACGAGAACTCTCACCACTGCACCATCCCTGCTCCCCTAAAAAAAACATTAGTCTTACTAGAGGACAAAGAGAGGGGGGCTAATGTAGGTAATATTTGAAGTCAAGCCCAGTGGCCTATCATGCAGGGGAAGTATCTGCTGATTTCCCCAGAATGACATGGCTATGAATATTTCTACTCCTCACTGGATGGGATAGTAGTGCACTGCAGGGTTTCACCCAGCCTTCAGTTCACCAATCCCTATTAATACACCAGTGTGGGGACAGGTACTGCAAGAGTTCAGTAGTTGTGTTAGAACAAAACACCATGACATGAAATAGAGCTACATTCTGAGTTCCTTAGTCTAGCAGGCTAATCTTATAAGCTCCCTTCCCCAGCTTAGCTTGTATTAAAAACCATTTTGTAAAATTTTGAAATTACTAAGGGTGTGCTTTAATTCATTTTTGGCTGTTATCAATTCATAAGACATTACTGTGTATTTTCACATAGTAAACTGTGTATCATTTGCCAGTAATTTATCCTCTTCCCCTGGCTATGTGGTAATCTATTGATGTTGTGTAGAGTCGAGTTACTGATCATCATGCACTGCATCTGTTGGTTCATACTCGCTGTTTCCCTGTCAGACCTTAACTTGTCTTTATCTTTGTTGTTAGGATGAGAACCCAAACCCGAAAGCATTTCTGTTTGATCTGGCTGCTGTTGTTGTTCATCATGGCAGTGGGTAAGATTTCTTTTGCATGTAGAGGTGGTGTCAGGGAATTGAAAACAAGATGTACCGGTAGTATCTTTTGGGCATCAATGAAAAAGGGAAGTTATAGGTGACCACACCCCATTTCACACCCCATTCCACTAATTCAACTATCTGATAACACCTGCCTGATGGATCTTTTTCCTGCATCCATGGGCAGTTTCTGCTTGACCCCACAAGGTATCAGATCAAGGATTTCAAGCTAAGTTTTCGCCATCTTCCCCCCTTAGGGATTTCAGAGCTGAACCCCCTTGCATTTGGAATTCCAAACTGTGTTACCCCCCCCCCCGACCATGCCATCAGAATTCCAGTGCAAGAACCCCCCTCCCCCCCTCTCGCTGGGCTTCCAAGATGCTGCCTGTGGTATGGTATGGACATTCTATGGAATCAACTAATTATCTCTCGCCTCTTTTCTCCCCTGGTTTTTGTTCACACAGTGCCCCAACTACCAGTAACTGAACACCTAGAAGAGGCTAGCATTCTTTTAATGTCGATTGTGAGATGCTGACAGTGCAACAAAGCAATATCATTAGACTCAGTAGTTGAAGGTCAAGTTTTTGTTAGGAGGCCAAGAACATAGTGACCCTAGCCTGGGTTCAAAGCCAGATCAGTTAATCCAGAGTCCAGCATGCTTACCATTGGGCCACAACCTCCATTCCTTAGTTTACAATTATCTTTTTTTACATCAACTTTTTTTGTGTCAGTGCTCTGTCACTAAACTGACTGTAATGTATTCTGTATTTGTTTGTTTTATAGGGTGAGTGCTGGTCACTACACAACATTTGCTTTTCATGAAGGTAAGGGCATCATTTTATTACAAGACGTATTTAACTGTGAACACTCAAGCATATGCTATGTTGTTGAGATACCACCATTCAAGGTTGAGGTGAAATATGTGTAAGCCAATAAACAGGCTTCTTGGTCGGAGATAAGCTGAAATGGGTGTGGCCAAAGTGAGCTAAGAGGGCAATTTTCCCTCCTGCTCTCTAACTCCCCCCCCCCCCCCCCACCCAGTTTAATTCCTCACCCACTGGTCTATATCTGTGACTTACTGCAATTTTTGAATGATAACTCCTCATCAGTATTTCACTGTGCATAATACTCATTACTGATGTTGTTGTTTTAGGACTTTGGTATAATTTCAATGACAGCACTGTCACGCAATCAGACGAAGGTCACGTGAGTCGAAGCAAAGGCTACATTTTCTTTTACACGCGCAGGCACCCCAACATGGCCATCCTGGACAAGATTAGGAAATAAATTTATGTTCATCAAACCGTTACCCAGTAACTGACATAATTTGTATCTAACACTTGAGCTCTGTGCTAAGTAATAGGGAAGAAGTTCTTTATTTTCAAAGAATTCCTTTCAGTTTGATTCATTCTGAATGTCATTAATCTATCAGAAATTGATCAGAAGGCTTCGAGATCACTTACAAGTTCTTGTTCCATGTCTTAATTCTCAATAAGTACATACTTGACTTTGACCGGATTTATATAGGAGAAAATGAGTACTGATCGCACAAGGAAACTCCTGTACGAGGTTTGATCGCTCCATAAAACGTTTCCTGTTGTCTTCTAAAGTTCTACACTTAGTGTTAGAATACTGAGTTAAAATGTCTTGTAGATGCTTCGACGATCGGTTGCCAGCCATCTTGCCCTCTCTCGAAAAGCTTGTCATAACTCTTCAAAGTACCTTTGTTATAAAAACGAAATTGTCTAAAGTGAACACTTTGTTGTATTCCCAGCACCAAAAAGCAAGGTGAAGTAATGCGACATTCCCTTTTTTTTTCAAACATTTCTCAATGGTACAATAACAATTATACCTCTAACGGATACAAAATGACTATCGCAAAGAAGTTATATTGTTCAGAATTTATTTTTTAAAATGTTTGGTGGTCTGTTTTCGCTCTTTCAAACTCGGTCAAGCTTGTATTAAAGGCAGATCTTTGTGGCGTAGAAATATATATTTGAACTCCGATATAATCCAATTCCAGCTTTTTCTTTCAGTCTGGTCTTGTGGAATTTGAGCACGATAGTTTGCTCTTTTCTCGAGACAATTCCTGCAGTTTTCTTCATCACTCTTTTGACCTTTTTCGTAGTTTCCTTCGCAGCCTTTATTCGTGTCGTCACGCAACGCTCTTTTCCAACAAAAAGTTGCGTGACAACCATGCTAAGCTTTTCTGGAATTGCTGTTCCTTTAAATATTAAGAAGGAACTATTAGGTCCTGTTGTTACTATTGTATATAGTCAAATAAAAATGTCCGAAGCACTGTAATTATAGTGAGGCGGTATGTTTGTCCACAGGCTCAATGTAAATAACAATAAAATGCACTTTTGAAACCTGGTTAGTAAGCTGGAATTTGAATACGTGGTAATCTTAAGTTGGGCTCCACGGCATATTCAACAATTTGATTATGAGCTTGAGATTGCCATCGCGTGATAGAAATCGAGAGTACTTCGAAAACTCCGAGTGGCGGCCGCCAGTTTGTTAACAAGAGCTCACTGCAAGGCCAGTAGCTGTCTACTAGTATATATCACAAATGCCGCTCAGTAATTAGCCTAACAGTGTGCGAATGTTAACGAACCGGCGGCCACTTCTTTGCATTAAAGTGTCTGTGAAGAGGACTAGGATAAAGTTTTTTTAACGACTTGTAGATTTATAATGGTAATTGAACTGAGTGGAGTGCAATTTGGTTTAAAATCATACGCGTGATTTCAAAATCAAACGAGAGCACAAGTATGATTTAGACCAAAATTGCACGACCCGAAGTTCAATTGCCACTTTATTACATCCATTTTGAAATCGCCCAATTTAATAGCGTAAATACAAACTACAAAATTCTGGTCAGTATAACTACTTAATTAAGAGTGAAGTCGTTACGGGAAAATCTCACTCTGTATATACGGTAGGCCGAGGTTTGAGATTTTCCCGCAACGACCGAACGGTCGAGGTTAGAAAGTTGTTTATTATATGGCACACAAAAATATAGCCAAAAAGACAAAGCTAGCGCAGCGGAAGCGATCACTTTACATCCGATAGTGCGCGCGCAAGCCCCTAATCGGCCCGTGGGCATAACGGGAGAATAATGCCCTGCAATCCAGTGACAATTAGCCAATCAGAGCACGCGTTATATCGCCTACAAACTCGGTTTGTAAAAAAGCGAAACCAGAAAGCCATTTACATCTCATTTTGAAAACATGTCAGCGTCATGTCAATGTGATGTGATTGCGTCATGTGATTGGTTGTTTTGTTTTACTGTCTTATTCTCATTGGCTGAGAAAAGATAAGATTTAGGGCAAAAAATAGTGCGATTTGTGAATAAATCGCACCGCTGAGAGCCAATCAGATTGCAAGGGTAACCAGTGATGTCAAAATGGATTTAATAAATAACAAAACAAATTAGATTATTCGCTCTCGATTTCTGTGAGTGTCTCTATTGTGACCCGCGCGTTTTTCGTTGAAGTAGAAGTTGAAAACGTACTGTCATCCCCAGTGTATTTAGTAAAACGTTTTTCATTCTTTCCTGTTAACAAACCAAGCCTAAGTTTTTCAGTAGCGCTGGAACCATTAGCAAAGGATTTTAGCCCGGGAGCTGGAGCAAATGGATTCAGCTGCTCGGACCCTCGAAATTCTCTGTTCACGAAAGTTAACGTGCATCACTGCTTTAGTTTTCCCGCCAAAATTCTAGCTGTCAACGCGCGCAGCTCAGATCATAAACTGAATGAGAAGATATCAAATACGAGAAATGAGGAAGAAAATTTTCTCACGAATTCGACTTTTTATAGCTTAAAGCTTTGGAGAAACTTGATCCTAGAAAGGAAAAACTTTGAGAAGATTCCTTGTGTGGATTTTAGCCAAACAGCGACCGAAGAACCAAGAATGGCTGAAAAAACAGCATTGCATTGCGAGGTCTTGTCCCGGATTCAAAACAAGTGTCTACACCAACAGGTTAGTGACTTGATATCGCCGGATGACGGCTTATCATTGGCTCTATTGCATTTGGATAAGGTAATTATTAAGCTTTAATACCTTATTATTTTTTTGCCCGTACAAATTTGCGGGGGAAAATGAAGCATTTAGAACAACAGATAGAAAGTTAAAAACGCGAGTTAACGCTTCCCAGCACAGTTGCAACCCCTAAAATTTGGTTAATGTAATCTTTTTCTAGTATAGTTAAGCTTACTTTGCTATTCATAAATGGTTCAGAATTCAAATTTTAATTTAGGTAGTTTTTGCCACCAAATCTACATACAAAAACTGTTTTAAGCTTTACTCCTAGCGCGCGTTGTCTACCCGTCAACTGACGGCTTCCAAAACTTTGTTAGGTTTATTTTCAGCATTTTCTTTATTTAAGCTTATGTTAGTTCTCTGAAACTTTGACATCTGTCTCCCTCTATTTTGTCATTTTTGTTATTCAACATTCTGTCAATTAGCAGAATTAGCCGAGGGACTGGTCTGCCACAAAAGTATTCATCGGCCATTATTTCGCGACCTCAATACTGTTCTCGACATAGGAGAGAAATATTTTCTTGGAAAAGATAAGGTAATTTCTGGCTCTTCCTTGCAGCACTAAGCGATATTTTATATTTTAAGTTTATCCTCGCACTATGAAGGCAGTTTAAATATACTTAACAGATGTTGTTAAACATTGCTTAATTCTGGAATGTTTCTATTGGTTGTTAAGAGTTGTCAAGTGGCAAAAATTAAAGGACTTCTGATAAACGACTGAAGCAGAAACACAACAAGGAAAAAGATGAAGAGTTTATAGCAGTCCATTTCATATGGTTTAAAAGTGAATTTATGAAGAAACGGTGTTACCGCAGCCTAACTGGATTACAAACGATTTCATTCATAGAACCATTAAAAGGGAAAAAACATGGTTAACCCCGCACTCAATAAACATTTCAAAACATTCCTCTTAAACTCAAAGTTCCTGGCTTAAGTTGTTATTAATTGAATTGCAAAATCTCAGATGGGAGTCATAGTTTCTGTATTTTACTGTTTTCATATCAATTTTTATCTTTGCTTCTAAGAGGTTCTAAAAACAAAAGCTAGAGTAACGTTCCCCAAAGACTTTCATTGTCTACTTGACTACTTTCGCTTTTTTCACATTGCGTGCTAAATTTACATAAATGTTTATTTCCCAGTTTCTGTTGCATCATCGCAGATGTTGGCTGTTTAACATAACCAGGAACGAATGCAGGCAAAAACATTATACTCTGTATCAGTGTTGACAAAATTAACGAGGGCCGGTCTCACTTCCCATAAAAAATGTTAACTGCCGAAAATTTAAGGATTTTATTTGACAATTTCGATAACAAAACCCTGTTCTAATTACATCTATGCGATAATTGTAAACCCCCAATTCAGTAATTCTGCAATTTGCTAAGGATGGAAATAACTCTGAGATAAGCAAGCCGTTAGTGAAAACACAACTTAAAGGAATATTCCACAAGATCACTATATTGCGTCCTACTTAGTATTCAAAACTTGACGATTGCCCGATGTGTTTGTGGATTAATTGTCGTTTCTATAATATAGTCACCTGGTTTTAATTATGAATTCACTTCGACATTGTCGACCATAAAATATACATGGCGACATTTATCAATTATTTATCAATCCGTATATATTTATATTTGGCCTAGTTCTCTCCGTTACCGAAAACAGAAGGTTTGGGAACTTAGTGGTTGTGTTAATTAACGGAAAGGACAATTTGTGAAACCCGGCTTCAAAAACTGGTTGGTAAGTGTTACTTTGCCTTCTAAAGAACTCCGAAATAGCCCCACTAAATCTGAAAATGTTTTTTCGTATCTACGTGCTTATGTGAAAGAGATAAGCCTTGTCGTCAACGACTGCAAAGATAGATTACCAGCGATATCAAGATAGCATACCATAAAAATATCAGTCTACGCATCAAGCTTGCTTTGGTAAAGTGGAAAGCTGAACAAACGAAAAAAATTCATCATTATTTTCGCACATGAATGACCCGCAGTTGTAGGAAGACGATTCAGTTCTGCAAATATTTTCAAACATATTTTCTAACATCATGTCCTCAGTAAACTCAGGGACAATATCTTTTTTTCGCGTATGTTTTACCCGTCGCAAAATTAAGACCCGTTATGCTGTAGCCAAGAAGATAAACTAAAACATTTTGCTGCTCGCCCGCTTCTATATCAATAAGACGTTTAAATCGTTGTGTAAATAATCTCTTTTTTGTCGCATTATTGAAAAATTACAGCGTTTGCCATTCTCCATAGATATATTCACATTTCCGATATTTTCAGGATCAACGAAGTCCTTGCTTTTGGCATTGAATTATAAAAATTGTCTAATTAAAGCAGAGCATTTCGAGGGGCTCGTTATAGCGGTCTTCGGGCTCTGTCTGTGTGGTATTTTGTTTTTCAATTTGCATTTCAGTTTTTGGCGTTCTCGAGAAAACGCTGCATATCGACAGAAGAGATTTCTTTCTCTGTCTTTTGTCGGTTAATGCGCAAGATATGATACAAAATCATCGCTTTGATCTGTCGGGGCATCCGTTGCATAATTCACTACTCACACCTTAAAGCGACGAAAAATAATTTTTCTCCCAAAATTGATCTACTTTGGATACTGTGACAATAATTGTCAGTTTAACGATTGAAAGCAAATGCAGTGTTTCACGGTTTAGCTCAGTTGTAGTAACCTGCAATTTAAGAGAACGATTGGAGAATAATTGTAATAAATACTGATGAGAAATACCACATACGACGCAAAAGATTTCATGGTATTTTTCATCGTCTTTTTTTTTTCCTGGGCTCCGTGACTTTTTCGCTTAGCTAGTTTTTAATCAGTAAGATATGCCACAATACCTCTAATAACCAATTTGACGTCGTCAAATATTCCTCAATAAAACCCTACATATTTGTTTTTTTCGGTTTTCAAGAGTGCCTTTCCAATTTGCAGATCAGATAGAAACAAATAATTTTCTTTATAAGAAATATAAAAACCAGTCGACCTGCCTTATGGAAAAATCGTCATTTTATTTCAGTTTTGGCCATGCATTACACAAAAATTAAGATACAGTCATAGTTACTTTTATGCGCTCTAGCTGCAAGTTGAAAACTTAGTTAAGCAAAACAAATTCATTAGGAACTGTGATGGACAAGCCGGGCTGCGATCGCAAACAAACTTTCACCAACGCAAAGCGCTGCATGTTTCACAATACGTAATCCAAATATTTCTGCTCTCTTTTGTGTTTGTGAAAACTTAGCAGCTCTAGCTACAAGATCAAGCAGGTATATTTTAACTCCACTTCAGCGCTGATTGTATGCCAGGTTATGTTGTGTGGTTACGTTTCGCTGAAAAGCCACTTCACCAAGGAAACTGAATTAATAAGCCTGTTAAAATTAACAAATTAAGCTGAAGAAAATATTAAACGCTCGCTTATTAAACACGGTAGATTTCTAAAACTCTCTTGTTGACGCCTTGTTGTTCGCGTTAAATAATATGCCAAAGAAATGGGGAGGATTCTTAAATCTACAAAAGTCAACATTTGGTGTATGAAACCCATCCATGTTTCGGTCATTTTGGAGTTGCAAACCTGTGACTTTATATAGGCGTGGCTCGTAATAACGTGCGATTATTCTGAATTATAGTACTTGAGTAAAATGTAAGCTGTCATCAAAAGTCTTTTTCGGCAGGAGAAGACAGATTCAGCGGAGTGTTTACCCATGCAAACGTGCCGGAGAAAAGCTGTCGAGTACGACCGAACCCCGCAGGTGTAACGTTACATGACGTGAAAGAAACGTAATTTTTTCGGGCGAAGCTTTCAAGTTTCAGCGAAATAGCAGAAAATACATTTAGAATTACACAACGTACGTGCAATTCCGTTCATGGTGAAATTTGGTTCATGACGTTTTCCGAAGCAAGAAAATGTTCGGAATAATATCAACAACCCTTTATACTTTGATCAGCTAACTGAGAGCCAAAAGTTAGTGGAACTAACATTTCGCTTGAATAAGCGAATCGTCAAACTGTGAATTCCTCATTCATAATACACCCCTCTGTAACAGACCCAGTGGAATCTTTATCCTCGCCGGGTTTTCGGGAAAAAATCACTGGGTTGGCCA
>OMLO01001667.1_pt1 | contig 17303 bp, 17 predicted proteins | sample 1674811 | NCBI WGS metagenome assembly OMLO01 (sample SAMN06265003, study PRJEB25207) | coral metagenome | isolation source: Coral host | place: Mexico:La Bocana,Puerto Morelos, Mexico | collected 2008-11-13 | reverse complement strand
TGACTGCTACGAAGTGCCTGTCTATCCTTCGGGTGCGTAGCCCAAAGATACGATTTAGCTTCATCAACTGTAAGATCCATATGTTGCGCAAAGAGTGCAATGGCTTCCCACATGACACTTAAGGCACACCCTTCCGGGTACCCAACATTACTTCCCTGGGGCATCCCCACGGAGGATCGAACTTTGAACATCCGACACTGCAACGAAACGAAGGTGGCCCAAGCTCAGAAGATGTCTGAAGGGAATCGTAGGACCTTAAGGAAATGCCACACTGGAAGTCGAGGAATGGCGTTGAAGGCACGACAGATGTCCAACACCATGCCCTGTACTGGGCAATCTTGGAGGTATGCATCTTCAATGGCCTGTGCTTGCAATGCTCTTGGGCAGGACTGGCATGAGAGAATGAAGAGAATACGATGCACGGCAACTACTCCACACCCGATACAACAGCGGAAACACTGCGATGGGGCGATACCTATCAACACCTCCATCTCCCTTATTCTTGTAGAGGGATGCCACGAAACCACGTGTCAACTGGCGTGGCCATGGTCGGCCTCCTTCTATTGCATCAAAGAGATCTGTGAAAGGCTGTGGAAAAACTTGGGCAAAGTATGCAAGGTCACATCGCGACACCCCGTCTCGGCCAGTTGCAGCACGACGCTTTTTGGAAAGGATTGTTTTGCACAACCTAGTAGAAGTCCATGGTTTCATGTCCCAATGCACTGGCTGGAAACCTTATGAAATTCCTCGAGGATATCATGATCAGTGCAAAAAATCTTATCCTGACGAATGATGTCACCTGGCTGGACTCCATCGCAATCAGTGACCCAAAGGTGATCAGCGTCCGAATGCAAAAGACCACGAGGTGGTCCATTAATTGCTAAGGGCTGATCATCAACAAATGCTGGGAGTTCATGCACTTGCAAAACACCGTTTTCGACATCGACATGGGTAATATCTGATGTTTTTGAGATAAGCAATGTGTCTACTTTAGCAGGGGCCTCTTCAGCACAGTCACGAAAGATCCGATTGGGATCAAGAATACGAGACTGCTTGGCTTCATGCAAACGAGTTTGGCTCAACTGTGCTTCAAAAACACGGACCTGGGCATGGAATTGATCATGAAGATCCTGAAGTTCTTCAACCGATGGAATGAAACACGAGAGATAGATGAGTGAAGATTGTGTGACACTGGTCCACCATAGCTTGCCAAACTTCAACACACTTCAGATGATGCATGGGTGCTGCGCTACCTGATTTTCTCATGCGCGGTAGTGCTTGGATGCGACGCAACTGTTTGAACCATTGGCAATGTTTCAACGATGCACCAAAGAAATTGGGACTATGCTCTCCTTCACGACCCTTTTTAGGTGGCTGCCAATTGGACCATTGAGGAATAGTCTGCAATGTTTGGCCCCTACCACATGCTCTAGGAGGAATGGCACAACCCTTGACTTTAGCAGCATGAACGGCAATGGAATCACCCGCACCTGCAGCAGGTGCAATTAAGGAAAAACCTTATAAAGTAGGTGTTGGTTTTTTTAAAGTAGGTGTCCATTTGGACAATGTCATTGATGTCAACTCAGTGTCAGACACTGACCTCTGTGACTGTGGTTTTAAAAAATCGCTGTGGGTGAAGGTTTCCAAAATGAAAAATTGCATGCAGCTACTGTTACTTATGAGTCTGACAGACTCTCAAGACATGACTCCTTGGTGTATTTTGCATGGTGGGTGGCTGGCACGGTCCGCAAGTCTTTTAATTCCAATGAACAAAGCAGTCATTGCCAAGTAATGATTAGTTAATATGATTCTGAAAAAATATCATTATTGTTCAGAGTCAAAACATCTTGACCACCACAAAAAAAGTGATTGGTTTGTAGCTGAGCAAGAAAACTCACAAACAGAATCTCAGAAAATAAATTTGTGTTCAGTTTCAATTTTCTCAACTACAGAGAGTGGCTTTCACTAATCTCGAATTCACATGGATGCACCTAAAAATCATTTTTTTGAAACCCGGACTTGCAATCGATTCGGAACCAGACTGTTGAGTCTGAGGCACAAAATTGTTTTAGCAAAGTGATGGTGTTAGCAAATGTATTTACGGTATACCTTCAGAGGAATTTCACCAATTTTACCTGTGGAGATGTCCTTGCTTGTGAGATTTTTTCAAACTACCGTGACAATCGGATAAGATATGATGCCACATGATTCCGAAAAAAAACATAAGTAAAACCAAGTAAGACCATGACAATATCATCATCATATAATCATTACAGGCCAGCTAGCTGGCCTCTTACATAGCCCACTCCATGCTTTTTACAATATGAAAGCTTATTACAGAATCAGTTCATCCATGTTTTTTGTTTTTTTAGGCAAGCAAGCTTGCCTCTAACCAATCCCCCCTAGAAAAAACACAGACACAGCAGTGAGACCCTGCACCCTTTTTCACTCTTCATTCTGTCTCTCACGGTCACGGCGGTCCTTTCGTCGTTTCTCTTTTCGGTTTCTCCGATCGAGTTCCCAACGTTCAGAAGGACTGACATTTTGCCTTTTGAAAGGCAGCACTGCCACGTTTTTGGCCGGGTACGCACCGGTCTGGTGCTTGGCCATTACAGGTCCAGGTGTAGAAGGAGTAGTACTGGAAGCACTGGATGCTGCAGGTGGGGCCCAAACTGCAGGTGTAGTACTGGAAGCACTGGATGCTGGTCCAGGTGGGGCCCAAACTGCAGGTGTAGCACTGGATGCTGGCATTGCGGGCCAAACTGCAGGTGTAGCACTGGATGCTGGCATTGGGGGCCAAACTGCAGGTCCAGGTGTAGGACGTCCTTCACCTTTTGCCTTCGCTGTACTTCCGGCAACGGAGCATGGCGGTGTCATAGGCGGTCTCATAGGAGTAGGATTTGCAGCAGCATCTCGCTCTGGTACGGCGGCCGCTTTGGTCATCGCCAATATTGCAGCTGTACGCTGCAGACGCGACCGAAGGGCTCCCAACAGTCCATCAATCTGAAGAGGACCAGGATCTGAAACTGCTTCTGGTGGACCTGGAGCTGCAGCACTAAGACGACTATCAGGTTCCTCAGGGCCCTCTGCCTGCGAATCGCTCGTCGGCGAAACTTCTGCCAACTCCTCCATTGCTATTAGTCACCGTTTATGAAAATTCCAATTGTCATATTGGCTACTGTGGGCGATTGATTTGCATATTGGTGGTTACAGTAGTTGGCATGACATGACCCTGTTTTTTTTGTTACCATGCTGACCTGTTCCAAGTCCAAGCACTCACTGAGCCAGCGGGCTGAAAACTGAAAACTAAACATTTTACTTGTCAAACAACACCTTTTTGGTCAATGGGCTAGCAAGCTGGCCCTGCAACTGCACCCCTAGGGTCAAATCAGATCAAACCTACTTACTTTATCAAAGAAAAAATGACTGCCGGCACAGTACCTTTACCATTCAAAGTGGACTTTGTGAGGTTCACGTTATCATTATGGTTTTCAAGAACCATAATTCTGCTTCATCCCTGGGGTCTAAACACAAATCTAACCGTACTTTGATGGAACAAGTGGACGCAGGTTACAGTCAGTAACTGCAACAGTAAAAAGTGACAGCGGCCCTGCACTTCGACTTTTGATTTGATGAATCAAGCTGGCCCGTGGTGGTCAACATCAAAAAAACTGCTCAGTGCGTTTGCAACACCCAGAACTGATATATCATATATAACATATATATTATGATATAATCTTACAGATCATGGGCAAGCAAGCTGGCCCTTAGGAAATGGAGCTATGAACATCAACTTATTACATCATAACAAAAACCTGGACCTGGAATCTAGTGGTATCATCCCAGTGACCTTTGTTGCGCCTTGTGCAAACTTTCTTCCCGTTCGACTGCTGCAGCAAGTTCAATGTCAAGGTGGCCTTTCTAAAGTTATTGTGTGTCCTGGCAATTGCGGTTTCTGCATTGCACACTAGAGACACGCTAAGGATGCTGTCTTGTGAAACGTTGCGCGGTGCGTTTTGTTCCATCCATGCTGAAAATGACGAACTAACTTTGGGTTTACATCCCAGGACCGAAGACCACTACCACCAATCATTATTTCACAAAATCAGAATCCATTGCTCCCCAAGGACCAAGGCACAATGCCACAAACAGTCGTGCGAACAGGCTCTAAGCGAGGCTGATTGTGATGATGTCTGTGAGGATGAAACATTCAAATTATCAAAACCAAGATCACCCTTGTCAAAAAAAACAAAAAGGCAGCCTACCCGTCTTTGATAAGCATATTTATTTCAAAGACACCCTCTATAAGCAATCACCACGAAGCCTCGGTAAGCAGATTAGTAGCCGGAAATATGGCAGCAAAATGGGAGGCGCTTGGCAAATGGCTGAATCCCCAACTGAAACTTACAAAAAACATCAAAGAACTGGTTTGCTTTGACAAGGTGAATGATTTGACTGGTAAATAGTGCCATCGTCCATGGTGCGCCTTGCCACCAGTCAAAGATTTTGAGGTTCCGGTCACAGGCAAAATCACATCCGGAAGTTTCACTTCCAGCACTTCAAAGCCTTGCCGCCTGCCAACTCAACATTGCCAACGAGGTGGAGCGCAGGCTTGATAGGTGTGAGGCCTTTTGTGGACCATCGCATGTACCAAATGAGCTGGAGAGGACTATTCATGCCATCCGTATACAATTTCAAAGCAACGTTCTTCTGAGACATTTCCGTGCCCTCCTCGATCTTGGCCACAAATGCAACTTGGTGGGTCACTGTCAAATTGAATTCCTGCAAACTTTCCCCTTCTTGGATAGTATGGTAGGCGATCTTTGCGTCAGGCTTTTTGAGTCTCATGTCATTGACAGCCTGCCCAATAGTTTGCAAGGTTCCATTCAACAGAATCAATGCCTCGTGGTTCTTGAAGCAGAGCTGCACAGAGTTGGGAGGCTTCTCCGTGTTGGGCTTGACAACCTTCCATGTGCCATTGCCAAAGCCACACACCATCGGATCCAAGGCCTTCCATGGCTTGGTGCCTTTGTTGAGAAGATACACCTGCTGTTCTGCACACAGCTGCAATGCCACAGACAGGTCCTTTCCTTTCTGCACTTCGTATTCATTGATCATCGCCGTGGTGATGCTGTTGGAGTCCACGATAAGTGTTGAATCCACTGGGTTGATCACACGTGCCCTTTTGTTCGGTGAAGGGTTCTGCCCTCCTCCTGCAGCAGCTCGCTTTCGGCCTTCTGGGTCAGCATCAGGATTTTCCTCTTGTTGCTGTTGCTGCTGCTGCTCAGCAGGGTCAATGATGGCATGATCTTTCAAGAAGGTCTCCATCCAACTCTTAAACTCATGGCCCACCTGGGAATGATCCTGCCATTCACGGACCAAACCAACCGGCAAAAAGAGTTTCTCGTCCTTCACTACCTGGGCCACAGGAAAAAAATTAAATTCAATGTCAAACAATTTGTGATTTGCAGTTTAATATCAGTATTGGGTTACTGATTGTTCAATGCTTTCAAACCAATAATAAATAAGGTTCTGGACCTGTCCTGCTCTTTGACCCAGTGCGGGCCTGATTTAGTAGTAATTAGTTGGCGGATTTACGGTAATTTCCGAGATTTATGACTTTTACCCGTAAGTTCAATTCACTTCAGTTGGAAATTTCCAGAAAAGAGACGTGGGCTTATACTTTCTAGTTTACCCAAGAAAATTTCTCTAAAGTTCAACAAACTTTCAATTTTACTACTGTTACTATTCTTTGATTATTACTGTTACTTTTTACTACTACTATTATTATTACTTTAAACCCTGGACAAGCAAGCTTGCTCCAAACCCTGGACAAGCAAGCTTGCCCCAAACCAAAACCTCTTGGATGGGGTGGGGAATAGAAGTCTTAAACCCAGGCACTAGCAAGTTCAACCTCGGGGTTGGAGGCAAGGCTTCGGTGAGGTCTGCGCTCATGGTTTGCTCAATCTTCTCTCCTGTTGCAGTTGGCATGCCATTTTCATAAGATTGAGCCAAGATTTCACGCAAGTAGGTCTCGATGTAGGTGCCTTCATCCTGTGACTCTGCAAAGCAAATGTAGTGCAGGGAGGTGCGCAAGCTAGACTTTGCCTTGCAGAAAGCTTCGGTCATGTCGCCATTGCGGGGAAACACATCGATGACAATCACAGCAGCTGGCTCAGGACTGACTCCTGTGAGACTACTGCTCAAAAGCTCCTGGCAGGCCAGACTCCCAATCTGCCAATACTTAGAGGCGCCAGTGATTGGGACATCACTAGCATTGGTTGAAGATGGCAGTGCAGACTCATCAACGCATTCCACTTCCCGCATCTCACGGGCTGGCACTTGCTTCACTTCAGCTGTTCTTTGGTCTTTTCGCAACTGGCAATGGAAAAAAGGATTTTTCCCGAGGTCCAAAGGAGCTGGAAAGACGAACCGGCCATGATAGACCATAGGCCGTAGATCTCGTGCGTCACTTTTGCTACCAAACACCAAAGTGAAGATCCAATCCAAAACATGGTTTCCTGCCATGGCCACATCATTCAGAAGTGACTGCTCCTCAAGGATCAGTTTGCCTTTCGAATAAGTGAAGGTTGGGGAAAGGATCAAAGCAACGCTTCGCATTTGATCGTTCAAGGCCCATGTGAGCAAACTCACAGAATTCTTCACGATTGGGGCTGGGATTAGACATGGAGCTGAACAGTTCCAGAACACCAAGTGGCTGATATCGTCCAGCTTGTAGCCATGCTTTTGCGAGAGCTCTTTCTTGTAGTTCATGACCTCAGCGATGGCTGTCTCGCACTTGCGACGATCCCAAACCAGAATCTTCAAAGAGTTGTTGATGTAGGCCTGGGCTGCGGCTTCGCACCTTTGACGGCGCTGTAACAGCCACATGTGCCGCTGGTGTTCTTGAGCGGACTTGACACTTGAGCACTTCCTGGACCACGTGTTGTAGACCTGCACGTCGTAATCTAATTGCTTCTTCACAAGGCTGAACTTGTCGACCTGCAACTGAACCTCTTCAATCTGTGTGCTTGCCACGGGTTTGGCATATGATTGTTCATCTACCAAGCGCTTCAAAATGGGGATGTCCTTCTTCACATCGAAGTTGTCACTTTTGTCCATCAGCACACATGAGATCTCATTCTTGACCGATGAGTCTCCGTCTCTGAAAGACTGATACCAAACTTCGTCCAACTTTTTGCTTTCCACAGGAACCTGAGTCAATAGCTCCTGGCCTAAGTGCCAGCAGGCTGCTGCTTTGAGGCTTGCATCTTCAACAAAAAGGCTTGTAGCCTTGGATGACCCACGCACATGGGAGGATTGGATGTTCTGCACAGCCAGAGACACTGACTCATCGCAGGTCTTCATCCTTGGAAGCCATGCCTTCTTCGGGCAAGCAAATTGAAAGTTGCTGTAGAGCTTCTTCAGCGACAGGGTGTCATCTGACCAGGCGCAATTCTCCCAGCCATTGGAGTTAACGTGAACAAGAATCAGATGCAGCACATCCTGCAGAGGAAACTTCGTCTAAAAAAAAACGGTTTCATTTACAAAAAAATGTGCGATTCATGCGATAATGGGAGGTTATTTTCAAAATGCTCAAATCTGACACAAAAAACAAACATCAAAAACGCCTGTCCTTCGGGCAGTGTTCAAACAACAGCTTGAGAGCGGTAGCCTTCTTGCCAACAATCTGGAATGCCCTGCTACTCATTTGGTTCCACCGCTTGATGAAAATGCTGTGGTCTGATAATCCGCACTTCGTGAGATTTTGAATCATGAAGCAGCACTCCACCGTGTTGTTCGCCTTGCGAATCGACCCACGAGCACTCAACTTCATATTCTGAAGTGCTTCATCCACACGGGAGGGTTGATGCAAACATTGGACCCATACTCTGGCCATAGAATCAAACAGAGGCTTCAACCCTGCAGTCTCTGAATCGAATCTCAAAGACTTGCACCGATGCAGCAGCATCAAGGCAGTTGCTGCTCGAGCATAGCCTTTCAAGTAGGCAAGGCCAAACGGCTTCAACTCAGTGGGTTTGTGACCTGGTAAATCATAGGGAGCACAGTCCACTTCGTGCTGCAAGACAAATAATGGCTGACTGCTAGTCACAAAGCCATCTTTCACAATCTCTTCCATCAAGGTCTTGCACTTGTCAAAGCCTGGGTATGGCTTCAAGCTGCAGTTTGCTGTGAAACCCAAACAGCTCACATGGAGACAAATGGGTGTCGAGCTGGCCAACTCAGCCTCGGTGACATGGGGCAATACCGCTTCATGGTGGTAGAGGGTGTCATCACACTCAGGCAGTGTGTCTTTCAACCACTCAAAAAACAGTTGGCCATCACAAGTTTCACGCAAAACCTCTGAGAGATACTGTGCAGGGCCACCGTACATCTCCATCACTTTGCCACAAGAAGCAAGCAACTGCTCCGCTGCACTATCCTCTGCGACTGCTTCCGGCTCAGCCGCTGCAGCCAGAGCCACCTGCACGTCCCTGAAGGGAGTTGCAGGTGCCTCCTGCTCCATTTTGACATCCTGAGTCTCCATGGTGAGACTGAGACTTACTAGTAACTGCGCAGTTCTGATGCTGAATCCAAAAAGCAGAAACGAAGAGAAAATTGAATAGAAATCCAGGTCAAACCATTCAGTAAGGCAAGCAAGCTGGCCTTAACATCTTTAAACGGCAAACTGACTATCAGACGGTTAGTTACGGCTACTATTATTTTGAGAGGCCAGCAAGCTGGCCTTGGATTTTGAGAGGCTAGCAAGCTGGCCTTACTCACAGACTGATCGATTCTCTACTGCCCAGCCCCAAAATAATAATCATATATTTTGCTTTGGTGGTTTAAAAATGGCGAAAATTGATTTCTTCGGATCTTTTGTAAAACCATGATAACCCCCCAAAAAAGATCCACAGATTTCAGATGAAATCTCCGGATCTTTTTTTTGTGGGAACCCCAAATCTTCGGAAGTCGGGTATGGATTTTGGGGGGGGGAGATCCACGGATTTCATTTGAAATCTTCGGATATCGCTACTTAAAACCCATTTCTTCGGAAGTGGGGGGAGGCAAAATCACAGGAGGACTTCAGAGGAAATGGCCAAAAAGGCCTGATATCCAAGGATTTCAGATGAAATCTTCGGATCTTGGGGGGGGCAAACCACACACCGGACTTCGGAGGATTTGGCCATTTCTTCGGATCTTTTTGTCAACACCTTTGCCACGCGAGATTTTTCTGAAGATCCTATAATCTTCTGAAATCTATAGACTATTTCCTCGCGCTTTCAGCCAAGATACGGCACATATCATCTGGGTAGCGCTGCGCCCACCATGACAAGCTTCTGCCATTCATTGATCCTATGATGTGCTGGTGTTCATGAGACCGGTCGCATTGGAAATTCTGCAAAGTGCGCAACAGCCACTGATTGTTGCTCAAAATTCTGGCGCGCTTCTTCATCAACTTTTTGTTGGGTGCCCGCAGGCCAAGCATGCACTGGTCGAAGCATACTGACCCAACTCCTGGTAAACTTTCAATTCGCTCAACGCAGTCCTGCTTCCATGAGGAAGCACGTTGAGGATGTTCGAACATAAAGGTTCGTGACTTCCGAACTGCTGATTCTGCAATGTCCATACTGAACTCTAGATGGCCCATGCCTTCGCCCCACTTCTGCTCCACAAGTTCCCGGGGCATTTTTTCGAAGTTACGAAAACATTTTTGGAGTGGACTAAAAACTGTGCAAGGTGGGGACAAAAAAATCGAAGATAGTCGTGCAGCTTTCGGACTCTCCAACCATGACAACAATGACCTTTTCAAAGAGCTGTCCAAAAAGTTCCACCCTGTAATGATGTCCAGAGAGAGCCTGCAAGGCCCCAATGGGCCAGGTGGGACTAACGGCAAGACCCTTGCAGGGCTGTAAACTTCGATTGCTTCCACATTGAAGCTTGCTTCCGAACCAAAAAAACTGGAAGGCAGAGGGACATATGAGTCGCCACTAGACAAATTCTCCTCGGTGCTGAGGTCCTCATCATCCAAATCATCTGGGAGTTCGAAGTCAGACAAATTATCACCACTCAAATCGTCAGGTAACTCCAAATCGGATCTCAAATCAGAATCATCTTGACAGCTGGGCAGAGACACCATGCTAGTTGCCACGCTGTCACTGTCAATGCCCTCCACATCTGAAGGAAGCTCCACGTCTGAAGGAAGCTCGACGTCCATGGCGATGAAATCGCGAAAAACCCGAAGCAAAAATATTTGGCATGAAACATTTTGCGATGTGGACTGACGGTTGACAAACAATCATGTCTTCTTTCCCCTGTCCCCATCAAACAACTGAAATGGAAAAAAAATCATGTGGACAAATCATGGGCGGCTGGTTCGTGTGGCTTGTACTTTCCGGCCCTGTCAGCTATTCTTTCACAGAAAAAAAACGCGACGTAAAAAATCGTGATTCTCGACAAGCTCCAGGTCTCAGTCTCCATTTGGAGCACAAAACCGAAAACAACAAAATCATGATATGAAAAGTCCTTTGTTTTTGCCAGTAAAGTCACAGTTCAGTAGACTCCTGTAAAGTAACAGTTCAGTAAAGTCACAGTTCAGTAAAGTAACAGTTCAGTAAATAGTAACAGTTCAGTAAAGTCACAATTCAATAAAGTCACAGTTCACTAAAGTAACAGCTCAACTTGAAAGTACAGGCCATGATGGCTTTAACTCTACATGTAGTGGGCAAGCAAGCTGGCCCCAGCAGATCAATATAATATTAATAAAGGTATTTGTCAAGTAGGGACTATTCTGGATTCTGAAGATTTGAATTTCCTTTTACTTGCCTATTCCATGGACCAGCAAGCTGGCCCCCCTAACAAGAAACAGCGAACAACAAAGCGCAATTTTTGACCGTGATGTCTGAGATCAGTGGTGACTGTCAGCTGCATGGCTCCTCAGCCCTTGGCCCGCTTTTGCGGGACAACTGCAGCAGCAAGGTCTCGAATAATTTTGCCACTGGCCAACCGCATGTAGCCACCATGCCCTTGTTCTGCTTTCCTCACTGGAAACTTTGACGCTGGCAATGGACCCGGCAAATTACTTTAACAATATATCAAAAAAGAATCTCAATCAATCAACCTTTACTACAGTGCTTTCCAATGGTTATCAGTGAAATAAAAAATGCCATCCTAGAAGTCCGAGAAACCCTTGGCATTCTTTGCAACCAAATTGGGCCCTGCGACACTTGCTGCAACCATAATGGAAGTTTGCAGGCAATGCTTCAGGTTCAGATTCAGCAGCCTCTTCTGGTCTTGCTGGCTCGGACAGGGCTGGTGGAACGATTTGGATGTCAGCTGCTGGGCGCTTTCTAGTGCAACGAACAAGTGGTGGTGCAGCCGGAGTTGGTGCCACATCAACTTCAAGTTCTGCAACCCCAGCATCCACAGGAGCTGCTGGCTCAGATGAATGTTCTGCAATGGCTCCTGGTGATGGCAAACAAGCAGCTGGACGCATCCGGCAAGAAGGCCTTTTCATTGCAGCCTTTGCCTTTGCTTTTGATTTTGGCACAACACGAATGATGCGAGGTGGAGCTGGAGCAGGGGCTGCGGCTTCTAGTCCAGATTCAGCATTTTCAGAAGCAGCTGCAACAGCGTCTGAAACCACAAAGGCCAATTGACCAGCATCTCCATGCTTGGAAAAAATGAACTGCAACTTCATTCCTGGATACACGACATTCTTCTCATTGTCTTCGCATAAAGTTTCCAAGAAAACTTGAGCTTTCAATAGGTTCCATGGGGCTTTGGACACGGATTCCGCTGTTCTGCGAAACTCTTGCAAAACCGTTTCGCTCAGAGCATTGGACACTGAAGGTTGCAACTTCTCCGGGTCGAGCGATTCCAGCAAGGATGCGGGCAAACAAAGCTGAGGCTTTTGCGAGGCATGTGGTGAAGACATAAACTGCTTCACAACCAAAATCACATCGTGCGGGTGTTCTTGTAGCTGCTTCCATCCGGAATGATGGCATTCAATCTCCTCAGAATCTGTTGGAAGTCCATAGCGCGGCAGGAAGCGCCACAAGTGGTTCACCTGCGGCTCCAAATGTGTTGAAGTCAGGCCCTGCATGTGCAAATTGACATCTCCAAACCATGATTTGAAATCCATGGTGTTGCTGATCTCCTCAATGATAAGGTCCCGGCCGCAAGCTGCGCTCATATGAGCTCTGAGATAATCCACTAGATCTTGAATGTCTTCCAAGACTTCTGCTTGTTTGATACAACAAGCCATCGTGGAGAATCTCTGGTCCAATTCGTTGTGTGTGTGGTCTGTCTGGAGGTAATGACACTCCACGCTGTTGAAGAGCTGCGCCCCCACCAGGGAGGCCAAGAAACAGCCAAAATGGCTGTTCTTGGTTTTTTTTGTGGGGGTGTTATCTGCCATAACGACCTAAGGCACTTGGCAAGAAAACCGCAGGGCTGCGGATTATTATTTTCAATGTTTATTTCATTAAGTTCCTCTCCAACCAGTATGCTATTGAAAAAAGGCTGCCATAAGCGGTTAAAAAATTACAACAAAGTGCCAGCGAGGAGCCAGATCTGATGGGAAGCTGTACTCTTCTCCTAGATGTTGGAGTTTCTCCGCCATGATGTCCAAGGTTCGGGCCACGATCGTGCTGTTCATATTGGAATCCTTTGCAGTTGTTGGTCTCATTATCGCGTAGTATTCTAACTGGCCGAAGAGGATCACGCCTGTGACGTGTATCGAAGGTTTCCAGCACTTCGAGTAAAAGCTTGTCCCTGCAGCTTGTCGTATTTTTGGTAGACTGAACTTGCATTGGTCCATTCCATCTATCATCAGCTTTGCTATCGAAGAGTGGTTCTTGCCTCTCTGCCACACTGAAGGAAGTGCAGCCAACTTGTTGCATTTGACGCTCACCTGGCGGTCTGCCATGACAATATCCAAGTGTTGTTGCTTCTCCGCATCGACTTTGCGTCGATCAGCTGGTTCCACAGCTTCAGAACGCTCTTGAGTAAGGCGAGCGCAGATATTGCATTTGCTTCCTTCTGCGTGATCTTTCAATGGCATAATTTTGTTCCATTTGTCCCATGATTTCTTGAACGTGGTCTTGGCTACTTGCTGGTGGACTTCTTCGTCCGCTTGGTAAAACTGCCATACTTGATGAGAATTGATGAAGTTCAGGTACCTCTTCGGACCTTAAATTTCGCCATGAGGCCCCTTCTTGAAGTCTATAGTTCCCAGGCTCATGCTATACAAAGGGTGGACAGAGTCAACAACTTCGTGCTCTGATTCACCTTCTTTGATTCCCACCGCTCGACCTTCACACCCTGCAATGGCCAATGGCTCGGCAAGGTGTAAGTAAAGGCCTTGAAACCAAGAATCCACTGATGCCAACTGAGGTGCGTGGCGTGCCAACCGAGGCCCACGCTCAGGCAAAGCAAGTTGGCCATGTTTGGCATTCATCACAAGCTTGTCTAAAGCCCCATGTCCAATCCCATGGGTGCTTTCAAAAAATCTACGACACACATTCTGGCCTAAAACTGCCCAAGCCATGTTCTTCTCTTTGTCAGAGCCAGATGCTTGGAAAATGGCCTTGACTTTCTCGAAAACTTTTGCCAATCTTTGGGACTGGCTGCAACTTTGAAATTCCATTTTGTAGGCTTCTAAATCTTCAAGTGCGAATTTCTGCGGGCAGTTGCCTTTCTTGCAGCAGGATTCGGACCCATGCACCAGGCTTTCGTCCACGTCATTCACATCTGGAGGCAATGAAATTGAATCAGGGTCAGGGTCACTTTTTGAGCGGTGACATTCTGATTCGGCCACGGAGTCTGGGAGACTGATATCTGAGAGCGCTTCCTCCTCCATGGCCAAGTTGTCTGGTGAGGTGTGTGTGGCAGAGCAAGCAAAACAAAAAACAAAAAGAAACATGGTACCGATTTGCTTGGTTGATCTGAAGCAATGGGACCCTTGATGAAAAATAGTATATTCAACTTATATCTGCGAATGCCGGTCTTCAGAGCCTTTTCCTCAGCAGCTGGCGCCAAAACAAATTTGATATTATGATATTATGGTGGCCACTCTCAATTCTTGCACCGCAAAGGTTGGACAAGCAAGCTTGCCCCTTTTCAATCGTCAAACGCCACAGACCAGCAAGTGTGCCCCGTATGAAGACTTAGATTTAAACATCAAAAAAATGGGCAAGCAAGCTGGCCCCAGCTACCTCCTTTCAGGTTGTTACTGTGTGGTTTGAAATTTTTCATGTTGAAATTTTTCATGGATAAACTCTCTTTTTTTTGTCGGCCGGCGGACGTGTCACCATCATGATCCCTGACTGAACCACCACAGTCATGGCACAAGGTTGCTTCTCAACCAAAACTTCGCAGCTTTCATTCAGTCAGCTGCTCTTTCAAAGATTCACTGTGCTTTGCGAGCGATGACGTGAAACTTTTCGGGGCACAGGTGAAGGCGGTCAGGATGCGTGAAGCGAGGGCTGTCAGAGAGTGACAGGGTCTCATCGAGGATCACCTTGATTTCCTCCAACCAAATCTCATAGTTCTTGAACATAACGCACACCTTATTTATGACCGTGGTGCTTTGACCCACCAAGTGGCCAAGTGGGTGGTTATTATTCTTGAAAAATCACACATCAAAAAAAAAACATACTGAACAGTTCAAGTTACCAAACGTTTCTTGGCTCTTTCGGACAATTGCGCGCAAAAGGCAGTGTCGTTGGGAACCCAACCGTTCTGATTGATGGCCATCAAGTTGTGAATGACAAGCCTCCAACGGGAGAACGGTGATGAAAACAAAATAAAACGAGGAGTGAAGGCCCCAAAACGGAGCAACAGGCTGGCAATTAGCGCCTTTAAATTCAGCAAAGGAACGCAGAGGTCTTGGTGCCATATGGTTTGGCACTGAGGATCACGCAGTCCCCTGCTTGGAGACGAAGGCTTCCATAAGTAAGGTGGCACCCATCATCATTCTTGTCCAACCAACCTTCAATTTTTTCCACCAAGTTGTCCGGGTTGCAATCTTCATACTTCCGGTTTGGCAGCTGGCAACGAGAAACACTAAGGTTAACTGGTGGCGCATTCTCTGCCATGATGAAGTCACAGCTCGGAAACTTGAAGACCGTCCTTTCAAACCCAAAAGATGCTACAAGAGTAAAAACCGTTATTTTCTTCAAGTATAGACAATCCAGTGTCACTGTGAACTCAACCCATGAAGGAAAAAATTCCACAAAAATGACCTAGTATGTTTTTCTTTTTTTGGTTACTACTACTATGATATAATATTAAACTGTTTCTATTATTGTTTTAAACCATGGACAAGCAAGCTTGCCCCAAACCCTATAGAACACTTGGACAAGCAAGCTTGCCCCAAACCCTATAGAACACTTGGACAAGCAAGCTTGCCCCAAACCATTCACCCTTGAACGTGTTTTTTGTTCACCAAAAACTTCTTTCAAGCTGGCCTCAAAGCAAGTTTGTCCCAAACCCTTCACCAAAAAAAATAGTAGGCTAGCAAGCTGGCCTCATGTGACTTTTTTCAGTTCAAACAAAGAATCTTTAAGATTCAAGTTCAAACAATGCAACACTTTTTCCAAACAAATCTTTCCACGGCACACAGTTATTGTCGTCCTGGTCTTGGCGTTAGTGCATAGGCATGTGCTCGGTGGTGGCATCGTCAATGCAAGCGGTGAGCAGGGCATAGGCATCGGCAAATATTGCCTGCAAATCTTCTTTCATCTCTCCAAGTTCCTCGAAAGCATCGTAGGTGTCCAAAATGTGCCGGCTCGTCGAAACGTAACGCTGAAGTTCTCGAGCTTGTTGCAGCGACTCGAATTGTTGCTTGAAAAGCATCCAAAAAGGCTTGTGGCTGCAACTGCTAGGGCCATGAATTGCCAAATTGTCTTCGAGGCCTTGCCACTCAATTTCGCCACCTTCCAAGTGACAGCGGACGGCAGCAGCTGCAATCACCCATTGATTGAGCCGGTCTCTTTTGGCACTGCAACACATAAGCGGCAACAAACCAACAGCAGCTTCCTTTGTTACTTCCAGATCACCGTGAGGAAACTCTGGGCCATAGCGTTCACACCGGCTTGCAAACTCTGTGATTTTTTCACAAAGAGTCGTCATGGTGCTTGAGCTTGGAAAACGGAATTCAAAGAAGTTTTTTGAACCATGCCTTCTGTGTTTTTTCTGTTCACCAAAAACTTAGACCAGCAAGCTGGCCTCAAAGCAAGTTGCCCTAAACCCTTCAGCCTCAGATCAGTGGCATTCAGTGACAAGGTCGTTGAGAGATTGCGGACCGTGCCAGCCACCCACCATGCAAAATACACCAAGGAGTCATGTCTTGAGAGTCTGTCAGACTCAGAGTCTAAGTAGCTGCATGCAATTTTTCATTTTGGAGACCTTCACCCACAGCTTTTTTTTACATCACAGTCACAGAGGTCAGTGCTGACACTGAGGACAATGTCCAAATGGACACCTACTTTAAAAAAACCAACACCTACTTTATAAGGTTTTTCCTTATTTGTGAAACGTAACTGCACGAAGAAGCGCGAAGCAAGGCAGCTCTTTCATGTCGACACGTTGCTAGTGGCGAGATTTGCAGTATGCATATAGACTGAGATGACCAAGCTTCAAATTTCGACCTAGAAGCACTTCGACTCTTCCTTCGGTTTCTCCTTCCCCCTCCACTACTCTTCGAATCAGTGGAGTTAGACCTTGCAGGGGTAGCCTTCCTAGGCTTCTCTTGTTTGCCCTCATGCTTGAACTTGCATTCATCTCCTCTGTTGCATCATCCTTGTTCCCAGAATTTGCAAACCCTTGATTTGTCGCCTTTGCCTGGACGTGGTTGCGGAACTTCCTGATCGAACTTGCATTGGTCATCATTGCACCCGTCTCGATTCCATGTGATACAAAATCTGTTTGGAATGTACTGCTTCTTCTCCGCTCCTAGAGCGGGAGTTGGTGCACGGGCATTCCCAGCTAGGTTCGTTCCTAATGAGCGCTTTTCTAACCCTTCTTCAGCACGGCGATATTCATTCAAATCACCTGTGAATGATTGACAGTTCTTGACGTGCACAAATTCATTCTTTATGCACCCGGGAGTGCCCCAAAGGCGTCGAAGGCCTTTTGGTATTTGCTTTCGGGGGACCCCTGAAAGCAGTGCTGTCAGGACCTTGCGCCCATGGTGATTTTCACGCTCACCAAGGAACGCTTAGCCGCCGCCCATTCTCGCGCGCATCGCCAGAGGGATTTGCGGCATGGGTGCTGGAGCTTGCGGGGGCGGCGGCGCA
>OMLO01001666.1_pt1 | contig 17303 bp, 6 predicted proteins | sample 1674811 | NCBI WGS metagenome assembly OMLO01 (sample SAMN06265003, study PRJEB25207) | coral metagenome | isolation source: Coral host | place: Mexico:La Bocana,Puerto Morelos, Mexico | collected 2008-11-13 | reverse complement strand
AAAAGAAAAGAAAACACATACTCAGTCAAATTATTTCTCTGTTAGGTCAACTAAATAAAATCCGAGAGTTCATTCCCGCCCATTGTCGAGCCTAGATAACTATTTGCTGTGATCCCATTTTGCGATGTCATGTTTTTCCAGATAATATGCGCCACCTCTTTCGTTTCGAAACACAAACAAGTAATAACCGATATCTGCGCATGTTATTCCAACAAAATTCGAACAATAGGTATAAATTTTCAAGGCCAAATACAGCCTCGTTCCCAGGGATTTTCCCTTGAAGGTGGGTGGGCCCGCCCCACCCACCTTCAAGGGAAAAGCCCTGGGTACGAGGTTGGGCCAAATATGGCGTATACCTGACTGCCATGCACAGTTCAGGAGCAGGGCGCTTACCTTTTCCGCCTTAGTCTCGCCGGGTGTCATTTTCAGTTCATACCTCACCTGTTTTAGGATTCAATTTTAATTAAAAACTAAACCGTTTTAACAGTTTGAGGTCCTTCGACGACAAGGCCATGTAGGCATACCGTACGTGGTTTGATGTGAATTCTTAACGAGTTTCTGATTAAGCCCATTATGGCGAGTGACAAGGGTTTAGCAAGATGTCATTGCGGCTAGCAACTTGGCACTAATGATAACTTATGGCCCTCGTGAGGTGTTTCAGCTTTCACGTTACTGTGAAAGGACACGTGCTTGAAATTCAACGTCCTCGTACAGACTTTGTGTAACTCAGTGTTAATATAACTCGAGCTATTGCTTGGTTGATCAACTTTTCAGCACTGAAACTGTTCTGGCTCTTAGGCGTCATTCCACTTTATTTCTTGCGTGATTTAAATATCTCTTAGATATGTATGGAAAGGATTAGTATCGTTATCCGAGTAAAAATTAAAGATGATCTAAAGCTGCAAATTACAACAAGTCGAATAACTAGAATAATCTCACAAGTAGGTCATTTCTGCGAGGTAAAAAATAGCCTGTAGTTTCCCGAGGGAACTCAAAAGTTCAAACGCGGGGAATGACAGAAAGCAAAAGAATCGCACAGACCTGAAAAGTTTGATCGGACGAACTGCGAAGATTGGAAAACGAAGCTTTACCGTCCACACTAATCCGTCACGAAAACGGAGCTTTATACGTGAGCAGGCGGAGGAATTTGAAAAAGCCGGCTTTTTGTTTTTTTCGTTTGAGCAGAAATATCTTGAAAATGATTTGCCTGCCTGTGTTAATCTCAAAAGCAAATCCAAAATTACCAGTTATTGTTACGTTTTTAACTGGCTCCGTTTTCAAATTGGGCCCTAAAATAATTTCAGGTTCCGTGAATTTTTCACCATGTGACATCCGTAGCTTCAGTCGTGCCTTCCAGACTTTGTTTACCATCAGTAGGAAATCAAAACCCCTGTAATGGAAAGAGTAATCTTAAATACGTCGTGATCTTGGCATTCTTATTCTCGTGCAGGTTATTATGTATGGTAGCCTCGGTACTAGGTGCTAGCCTCGTTATGATGTATATGTATGATAAGGAGGAAGGACTTTCAAAACTAAACGGTTATTATTTTCTGTTGGAACATGGTGTCAGGAGTACTAGAGATCCACTTAGAATGCCTAGACCGGAAGAAAGAGCGGAAGAAGGACAGCCGGACTGAAATGAGTTGTACATGTAATGAGTGTAGCAAGGCAGTGACGTGTGACGTAATGCCACCAAAACAATGTACATAATATTTCACAAGTAGGTGGTGATAGACACCGATTATTTGCAGACCTCTCTACATGGATAATCAATAAAGTTCTTCTTACGTGCCCCGACAAATAGGGTTTGAAGGATTAAACAATCGCAATTTGCTCGAGTTACATTCATAGCTGTCGGCCATTGTTCACAGCACTGTTATTCCGTCACAATTGATTACCAAGTACATCCATTTCGCATCAACGCATAACAACGGTGGTTGACACAATGGAAGGGCTTGCATGTGTCCCACGAGGATCATCGCCCGCGTCTTTGACGATTTGGTCACGTCGACTTTTGGAAAGGATATCGTGTTTAGGAAATGTATTTGTCCTGAAGAAGGCCACACTCATTGCAACAAAGTGGATTTTCACGCTTGTCCGGGTTAAAGTCATTTAAGACGATCACATGATTCTAAAAATAATATAATTTATGACAAGGAAAGAACTGTGTTGGACTGTGTGAATTTCACCAGGTATGGCCAGTGATGATAAAATCATCGACGAGTTGCATTTTCTTTCCTGGAAAATCGATGCGTTAGAAAGGAAGCTTGAAACCAGTTTGGCAATTCAAGAGGACTTGGCAGCCAATTTCCTACCAGAGGACGCATCATCTGCGGCGTCTCTATCGGCAATCAAGAAATTTGAGAGAAGGCACGTCCCAGGTTCTAGTTGTTCAGAACCTATTTCTAGCGACGATGAACACCACAGTTCGCCTCTTGATAGCGCGATCTCAAAAGAATCAGAAAACGAACTCGGACGCAGCACTTCCTATCTCATTATTCCCGTCGGCAGCTACAAAGACAAAGACTCTTATTCATTCACAGCAGAAAAACAAACTTTCATATGGTCAGAAATGGATGATAAAGCGCGAAAATATATTACTTGTGAAGACGCATTTCATGGCGATAACGACGGCGTCACAGAGAATAAGATCGATGCTAATCAGCGAGATTTAACCATTTCGAGTGTTACTAATTCGCTAAAATCGTTTGCGAATCAAGTTATACCGCTACCGAGCCAAAGCGAAAAGCAAATGTGTACCCAGAGGAATGAACGTGTTTCCGAGATAATTCCTTCGGAAGATTGTTTACCTAATTCAAGAGGATCAAATTCCATTGCCAATGATCCGTTTGAAGGGAAACGGGAAATTGGAGGCGATTTAGACATTGAATACCTTCAAGGAGAGAACACGGTGTCTACAGAATGCAAAAATAACAGGCCTCCTTCAAGCCGAAAATATGGCCTTACTATTGGCATAGCAACGGCTAAAGAGTCTTCTCAAGGCATCAGCTCCAGTGGTGCTAACTCGCGTCAAGAGGTCGATAAACGCAATGTTCATCATCATTCTGAAAGATTTCAATGCCATTTCGCAGCTGACGAAATCAAGGAGCAGAGGGCAGTCGATGAGCAATTGAGGCCTTTGTTCAAAGAATCAGCAACTCAATCAACGCATTCTTCTGATGAGGCAACATTTGATCAAATTTATAATGACGGTTCAGAGTTAATGCGCTGTGACAACGAGAAATACATGGAATACAAACAGAACTCAAGTGATTTTAAATCTGACATCAGCGCTTATTACACACAAGACGCCAGCGAACCATCTTACAACGTGATCTATGTTGACTCAGAGCCACTTGACGGCGATCAGACTGACAGCGATTTCGCTGTCACTTTAGGAGAACGAGATGCATTCTATTATCAAAGGAATCCAGCCAAATTAAATGCAAATCTCAGTGGTGCGTTTGAACAACCATCTTTGACAAACACGGAACCAGACAGACAGCAAGCCATGCTAGATTATCCACTACTTGTGAAGAATGGAAAATGTGAAAACGATGGTTATTTTAAACTGCAAGTGGAACGATGCCAGAACGGAAACCATGGATTTAAACAGAACGAAGTGATAAACTGTGACGCTGTTGCGAGTAACAAGCTTATTGAAAGGCAAATAAATCACGTTCCAGAAGAACAAAGGTACGAGCACGCCTATTATACTCATAAAAAATTTGATGCTGAGAGTCTTTTGACAAATAATGGCACAAACTATGTCGATAGCAACGAGAGTGGACCACAATTTCAAAACGGCCCTGCAGATGTAAACAACAACGGCGAAGTTGTAAAGGCAGTACTATTTCGAGTAGATAAAACAAAAACACAGTGCCGGGAGGCTGATGGCCCTATTTCACAGTTCGATGATCAGTTCTTTGGCATTGTCGGCTACAACAATGATTCCAAAGCAATTAGCACTGATAGCAATGATAGCGTCGCCGTCCGCACAACGCGGTCAAAACGCCATCCAGTTTACCCAAGATATGAACAAATTATGCAAAATACTGACGCACCAACGCAAGGATCACACTCCCATTCCAGAGCAGTTACATTCCAGAATCATCCGGAGAAAAGAATTGCACATGATAGCATGCAGTCGAAGTTTCCCTTCGAGGTAGACGTCTTAACTGAAAGCGGGTTTTCGGAGACGTTGTTGTCAGCTTTGAGTGATGATGTTTTCTTTGACTCCACACACAATCCAGACTTGGTAAGCCAAACCCAAACGCCTTCAAGAAAAGTTATTACTACTAACCACGATGAAACGTCCGAGATCTCCGATTCAGAGAGCCCTTATTCGTCTCTTACAAGCATCAGTTCTAACGACGGAGGCATCTACCCATGGAAAATTCGCAAAGAGTTGCTGTCTTGCCAAGATTATAATGACAAAAATCAGTTTGTCATTCCCAGAACTGAAGATTCAGCTTTAAAGAGAAACTCCCGTCCCTCTTCAACTCCGTCATATCTAAAAGATATCAAGCCTTCGTCTGACAGCGAACCCTATGTACGCAGCTTCAGGTTGTCACCCTTACCACGCCCTGCTCAAGCTCTATCTCTTCGCGAACAGCTCATGGAGGGTATTCTTCGACGTGAATACACAGCTGGACAAATGAGAGTTTCATCGCCAGCTTCAAGTGTAGACACTAGTGATCTCTCTATGAATGATAGTGTTTGCGAGTGCCAGTATCAATGTGAATGTCAGACCGGGATACCTACAGCTGAAGACTTTAGAGAGGAGCTGAAAGCCATTTCTACATATGTGTTGAATGCACGCAAGGAATCGGCATCCCTCTGTAAAAAACCGCAAGTAAAGTATCACTTAGATGAAGAGCAAGGCGACATGGACATTTTTGGTGGCCGTCTTCAAAAGAAAGAAAACAGAACCATCCCGATGCTTGTTAGAGTCATCTTAAGACTTCGAAAGCACTTTTTTGGGACATTGGATTCAAAAACTGCTAACGATGTTAAGAGTCAGAGCGATTTTAACAATAACGAAAGTGCTTCCCTGGAAAAACTCGAGGAACAAACTTTCAGCAGCAAGCAGCGTGGTCGAAAAATCTCCTTTTCACCTTTAGCCATGCTTCTGAGTGCAATTGGTGAGAATTCAGCTGCAGAAGTCAGGGAAGTCATTGAAAAGGAGAGGATAGATGTAAATCAGTTGAGTCCCAGTGGTCGCTCGTTACTGCACAAAGCAGCTGCTGCTGGAGACCTGGAAAGCATTCACACTCTGATTCAATATGGTGCCTTGATAAATATCGTCGACCAAGATGGGTTTCCGCCAGTTCATTCCGCACTGAAGAAAGCTCATTATAAGTGTGCTATATTTCTCATTGAATGTGGAACTGATATTGCTCGGTATACAACGGAACGCATCCGGGAATTCATGGAAATTAGAAACATGACGACAGGACACTTGCCCGTTCTCCTGAAAACAAATTTGTGATGTCATGTTCTAAACATCCTTGCTTCAGAACAGCTATCAACGCTAGCCTCAGACGCGAACTGAAATGCATGAATCTCAAATGCTTTTCAAGAGTGGTTTTCTGCACTTGATAGTTTGTTTAAAATAGGCTAGCACTGAACACTTGAAAATCGAACATTATTCAGTCCATTATTGAAAATCATTTATTCATTAAAATTCAACTCAACAGGCAGCCAGATAAAGGTGAAAAAGCGCGAAAAGCGTTGAAAATCATATATTCTTTAAACGAAATAAGCCAAGAAGAAACTGAATTAATTTGAAATTGTGTGAAACCGTGTTTTTGTACATTTGCTTAAAGTCTGGGTTAATGTCTTTAAAATATTTGCTGCCTTCTAAATTTTATCAGAATATATTGTATTTTAATTACAAACCATGTAATTAGAATCTTAGAATCGTGAATTATTATAGTTTGTGGCACTCCATATATTACACTGTATTACAATGTACGGTTTCCACCCGGTGGGGGGGGGGGGGGGAACCCTTTGGATTTTTTGTTGGGGGGGGGCCCCCCGCATCCCCAAATCCAGACCCAATTTCAGACCAAAAATCCCATTTCCCCACACTTTTTCCCACAATCTTTTAGCTGCTGAACTCTACCAATCACCAGATCTATTGAGTCGCAAGACGGAGAACAAATTCCGATTATTATTCCCTTTAAAGATCAGCGATCAGCAACACGGAGCCCAGTGTTTACGAGCAAGAGAATTCGTAATGAGATCAAGAAACATAACCCAAACCACCTCTTATTAACGAACTGTTTTAGCGCATTGATGAACTTAAGCATTCTGTCATTGGTAAGGTAAACACATGCACCTGCATATCGAAATTCTTAGTTATTAGAATTTAATACCCTCGCCCAATTATATGAAACGCTCTTTGCTCCACTAGGAGGTAAAAGGATTAAGATAGTCAGTACTAGAAGACTACAGTTTATGACTGGCACCAGCCCGTGTGAATATAGCTAGGTTTTTCCTCGTTTTCTCGATGAGTGGATAATGAAAGAAGCATCTTGATTTAAAGAGAAGTGAAGCTGTTTATGACCCCGAGACAAGTCATTATTTGTGTACTGTTTGCACTGCGAATCCCCACTGCCCATAATTTCGCATGTGATTAGCGCGCGCGCATTAGAAAATGGCGGTTTTTTCTTTTCGGCTGGACCTCACCATAGAGGTGACCTAGAATTTTTTTTCTGTTGTTTTGAATTGAGTAATAAATTTTTCTATGTAAAACAAATTTCTCAGTGTAGAACAAGAAACAATCGTGGGAAAATCGTGTCTATAATCATGGTGCTATTATAAGGATTTATAGGGTATAAACAAGGTGCTGTTGCTCCTTAACGAACGTGGGAACCCTTCATTTTTATTTCAAAATTTAAGTTCCTATAATATAAACAATCTGTAGGCAAAGTTCGACAAAAATCTCAGTGCAGGTTCTATTTCAGTGGAATAACCCTAAGGGTATGTCGTCTACACAGAAGATCCGCTCAAATAAATGGCTAATCTAAATAAACTAACATGAGACACTTTTAAAATGTGAAGGTTTATTGAGGAGGCGTCAGTCAGTAAGCTAATGCAAATTTATCATATGAGTAACAATAATCATTTTCCGGTTATAGTTATATAATGATGGTTTGTGACAAATTGTTAATGCAAATTGTATTTCCTATACTCTTGCCCGCCTATGGGTCGTCGTACCTGTCGATCCACTGTAATCTAGTCAGAGGAAAACATTAGCTTGGGACAACCACGTAAATTCCCACTTACTATCTAAATTAGCCATATGCCCAGCTGCCCTGATCGTGAAGTGGTAATCACACCCACCGCTAAACAGAAGTGAAATGAAGTTTTTTACATTATTACATTTTGATTAGCAGGACAAGTCGCAACTTTTAGCAAAGTTTAAATAATTCTAAACAAAGGGTTCAGAGCAACCGTAAATTTTCAAATTTAAGGTGGCTCTAAGCTCCATTTTTTTAAAACTTTGCTAAAAGTTGCGTCTTATCCTGTTAATTAAAATCGACAATATAAAAACATTTCATCGTGCCCGTTTTTGAATTATAAGACCTTTTAAACATTAATTAAAAATTGTCTCTTGAACTCATGATTGTTCATCGCAGTTGTGAAATTAAAACCTGAAAAAAATTCAAGCCTGAACGAGATTCGAACCCATGGCCTCAGCGATACTGGTACAGTGCTTTACTAACTAACCTCAGAGTCAACTGGGAGCTGGTTACATTGTTCGTAATATACCCGTAGAAGGTGAAGAATACAAATGAATGAATAGTTTTTGAAATATCGTTTTTTTGAAGTGCGATGATTAATCATTTCTTCATGTTTTTCTGCGCAGTTCAAATATGATATGATATTTCATTTATTCATTCATCTGTAAAAATTCTTTCTTGATGTTAAATAATTTCAATAATCATAAAATCTAGATCTGCGCATTCCTCAGTGTATAACAGTCCATCCTGTTAACATTTAAATCTACTTGGATATAGTGTCTTTAAATTTCTCGAGTCAACAAGTATTGTTCTAAGAGCCTGGCATCAAGATCGCCAAGTCGTCTTCGTGACTTCACCAGTCTTACTGGTTGCGCTCGGAACTAGCAGTGGGTTCTGGGGATATCATTTCAGTCTTCTTGTTGTTATCTGTTTGTTGTAAAGGTGCATCTGTTTGTGTGGCTTTTTCCACTTTGGAAGCTGCTGAATCGTGAACACAAAGTATAATCATCAGCTGACAAAGTCATGCAGTTTAGAACAATGGGATGAGGGCCGGTCTCCCGGTTCCTCCCTTATACATGTAAATCTGTCGCTGTATGCGTTGCATTTGCGGGAAAAAAGGGCTAAGATAAGCAGCTAGACGAGGATAAAAGATTATGGTGAAAAAAAACTGAGCTCGCAGACGAGATAATTCAGTTCTGTGGGATCGGATTGGTTCTTCATAATTCCACCCGATGGTCATTATTTCTCAGTATAACTATTTGGGAGGTTACTGTAATGTGTATGATATATAGTAATCTGCACATGTAGTCAATACCATCTTACCATTTTTCTTCCAAGTTGTGTTAGATTGTTGGAAAAACAAAACAATCAACAAACTGATAATAGCGAGGGAGCCTGGTACGATTGCAAATATATGTCGGATATAATTGCCACACTCTTCACAGTCATCAGACGAACTGAAACAAAAGCAAAATCATCTTATAAATGTTGGTCACTATTTCTAATATGTCTTTATAGCGTGGGAAGATAAGTTATCAATAAACTACTTTTACAAATCAAGTGGATATTATCTCTGAATATAACGTTACATGTACAGATTGATCGACAGATAAAAAAAAAAGATGTTTGCGCCTGGTGTATTGCTTTGTCAATCCGTCGGTAAAAAATTGAAGGGTCCCGCATATCCAATTTAGCAAACAAATGCTCATCGTTAAACAGTAATTATTGATGGACAGTATCTATTGTATCTATTGTAAAGTTTCCTTTTTGAGTCTCCTACTCCTCTAAAAAAGCGACATAGTTACCTTTCTCGAGGAAACAAATTCTGTATGATACCGTACAAGGCTCCTCCAATCAGACTTTTTGAAATACCCAAGAGGGAAAATACAAAACCAGAATTGGTCTGCGAAGAAAAAGATGCACTTTGAGATATTTAATGCAGACACTGAGGTCGTGTTCTTTTAAAAACGGACCTTACAATTCTTTGAGCTGATTTGAAGTGACAATATTGTTAAAATCAGTTAGTAAACTAGTTTACTAATGAGGAATTCACAGTATTAAATTAATTAATCAAGCCAGAGAAACGAAAATTGTTCATGAGAAACACTGAAAACAGTTCTCAACTTACCTTGTTGTCTCCAATCAGTTCCGTTGTGAAGCTAAAAGAATTAACCAACATGGCGGAGAATCCAAACCCAAGAAAAACAGCGGCCGCGTAAGTTGACGCTCTGGTGGACTGGGTAATAAAATAAAACCACACACAAGATCCCGACGCCAGAAGTGCAGCCAAGATAAAGGACCACTGAAATGAGAGGTCGTTTATGGGGTAAAGCCGGCCATTTCATATCATTTAACTGAGACTATACTAGATTCACTTTTTTAATTATTTGCATAAGATTCCTTGATTACTTTGATGAACAGATACCAGGCGCGGCACTGTGATAAAGACCTTGAGTTAAAATCAGACCACAGGGAATTGTGAAAGATAATAAGATTATCAGTTACAAGAATACTGCGTGTTGTATACAAATTGTATGACTCCGAAAAAGTCTAGCTGACTTTGTTTCTTTTCGTGAATTGACTACTTTCCAGGTTACATTTCCTTCCACGTAAAACATCTATTATATTCAGGAGGGATTTCTTAGGATATTACCTTGCCTCCAATTTTTCCTATAAGTTTCTTTGAGATTGCAGCGGAAACCGTAGCACTTACCAACACTACAAGGGGCAAATAAGCAATGGCTGTCTAAATAACAAACAAAAAATATGTTAACATTTTTGAAAATTAGAAAGGTGACTAGAAACACGTAGGGACTATGATAATTTTTGTATCAAGCATGTTCCTGAAAATGGTTTCCTCTACCATCGTATACGCCCCTTGTACATAACATTTATTATTTCTATGACCGGTGACTGATTCGGGTATTGAATGCAACCGGGTTTATGTAACTCCTTTCGACATACCTCTCTCCCTCCCCGCAGCTTCCCCCCTCATTTCATAGGGCTGATCTGGGCTCCCAGAGACCGAAGTAAAACTTTAAATCCTAATTCTCCAAAAGTCCTAGCAGAAAGGTCACCAATATTTTAAGAATGATATCTCCCTTGGAATTTAACCAATGTTGTCAAATTTTCAAGATTGGTAAACGACACAATTATCAATTATCTGTGTTATAAAGTAAAAATATTTTAAATTTGTAAAATGATTTCCCCGTTATAAGTTACATACAGTAAGTACATTTTTCTATTTGCACGAGAAAACCCTCAAAACACATTGCGGAATGTTATCAAAGTTTTGTGACCTGGACAACTTGCTTATAGACTCGAGAATTAAAATTTAATTCAATGCTTCTCGAGCTATGAACACAAGCTTTTAAAACTTAGAGGTAGTTATCCATTAACCATTGTCGCATGTGACTTCGGAAAATGGTGATGATACGGACTTCAATTTGTGCTTTTAGTTTCGTAGTTTTCATAGATCTATTTCATGATTCGATTCGATTAATCCGTGGGTTACTCCTTTTTTGTTTTATTTGGCTGATTATTTGACTTGTTTGTTAGCTTTTTGCTGGTTGTTCGTTATCGTAGGAACGGTCATAAAATCGACCCATACCTTCTTGAAATCTAAACTGTCAGTAAGAAACAATGGCAAGTATGAGTAAGAAATATCTTGCAGAGCCCTTGTACACGCGAAGATAATGGCAACCTGTGTAAAAAAGGAAACAGATCATTCAAATTGTACAAAACTTGGAGACTTAATTTGAGCTTTATTATGTAAACCTTAAATAATTTAGTGGGGAAAGTGGAATTACCTTGTATAAACGAGGATCTTTTAACCAGGCTCGTACTGTCTTTGGCCCTGCTGCTGCTGGAAGAGCAGATTCAAGATCACACGAAACAACGGAATCTGATGTTGCATCATTATGTTTTTGTTCTGAAGACTTTGACAATGTGGCGCTCTTCTTGACTCCGTTCACTTCTGCGACAGTTACCTGATCTGGAGAACACGTTGGCAAATCTTTATCATAGCAATCAAATCCTTTGTTGTCGACACCAAGGGAATTGGTTAATGATAAAGAGCAAGCTTCAGAATTGTCTCCAAACTTTTCTGCGTCATGTTTATTATCTCTACCAAAGGTTTCCTTTCCAGCATCGCTTTTTAGACATTCCTCGTGACTTGCTCTATGCTCACTGCCATTGTAGGTTAACTCATTGACATTTCCCTTTGTTGCGGAATAGCCAGGCATTCCCGCACTTTTTTCCGCCTCAGACATCGTGACCTCTTCGGAGCCATTCGTTAACTGCTCGTTCTTAGGCCTCTGATAATCATGTAATTCTTGCTTGTGTGATGGCACTCGATTATCATCAGACAGCACCTCGTCATCATTTATCTGCTAAAAGCAACATGATGATAGAGCTTTTTCTTTATGCGCTCCGAAGATTTGGAATTTTCAAGAAAACACTCAAGACCTTCCCTTTTAATTTTTAGAAGAAAGAACACACACCCGTATATTGAAGGTTACAGACAAAAAATTAAAATGAACTATGAGACAGAAAAGTACATTGCCTCAAAAAATAACCATCTGCTAAACTTCTATAATAAGTGGCCAGAAAATATCCCTCTTTAATTTGTTTTTCCCCTAATTTTTCTAGTTAATGTAATACGTAATTTATATAAAAAAGAAACAGTAATTGCGCGACTGTTTCTTTTTTTTTCTAATCTCCAGGGTTTTATAAATGTTTTTTTTTCTTTTTTTTATTGTTGTAACGTAATTTTTGTTCAAAAAAATGTAAAGAAAGGGTTAATTGTAAGTATGTATTTATGTAAGTATGTAAGTAAGTATGTAAGTAGTGTTGTAAGTGTTGTAAATAAGTAAATAACAAAAGATTTAATTTTTAATGGTGGTAATTCTAGATTTCTTATTCTTAATTTTAATTGTTAATTGTAGCCGGGTTTGTAAAGCGCCTCGAGCAATTAGTGGATGTGAGCGCTATAGAAATGAAGTATTATTATTACTATTATTATTATTATTATTATTATTATTATTATTATTATCGATATAACATGAAAACATAGCTGATAACCAAAAATGAAGGATAGTAACTTGTTAGGATGCTTTAGATATAAATTTGTGCGCAGAGTACGGCTTCATTTTTACCGACACTTTTTTATTTTCACATATATTTTTCAGACGCCAAATCTACCATTGCATTTCTACTTAGTTTTTCAATTGATTAGCTTATGTACGAGTCGACTGTCCACAGTCCCATATTTTTCCTTGAGATCATAGATATCTATTGTTGATGTCAACGGGCCACCACCTCGGTATTTTGATGAGAGCGAAACTAGGGAAAGTGAAAAACGCCCGCGAGTAGGTGGGCGGAAAAAAGATGGCGACTCGTAGAAGTCAACGATCGACATCTACGATTTCACGGAAAAATAGGGGACTGTGAACAGTATAATGTATGAGGTAGGCATACAAATGGTATGCTGGACGTTTGGTGAATTGATGTTAAGTATTTTATACCATAAAAATAGTCCGTAAAAGAAGTAGACACTGACCTTTGTTTTGGCCATTTCGTTAGAGGGCTCTTTGGTTCCAACGTGGAAGATTATTGCAAACAGCAGGCCTGCTCCTACTAAGATTAGAGTTATCATCTAGAGAAAGAATACCAAAAATATATGTTACAAGCCTACAAGAATGATGAGACCACGTTCACCAATTTAGGTCGAAAATGGCCAAGTAACGTCATTAAATATTGATATTCTGTTTGAAGAATTTTTGTATCAGCTGTGATAGTCAATTATAAAAATACTCACTGAACGCAACGAAAATATTAATTCATTACTATCACGGGGCTGCCAAGGAAAATTTCTGACAGTTCTGATCAAGAATCCTTTTCCTGGATTTAGTATATAACTGTTTTCAATGCTTAAAATTCTTACCGTGAAATCCTCTACGCTTTCTGCAGTAAGTTGATCCTTATTATCTTGCCCTAAAACTGCAAACGCCACAAGGAAGGAGACTGTGCCAGTTAAGAACACCAAGGTTACTCTAAACAACAAAATGACCAGTTATCTGTTAGTACAACCTACGATAACAATGCAGAAAGAACAAGTTACTTTTTTGATAATTTTGAATCGATAAAAACATGCTCGACTGATGCACAAATAATACAAAAAATGGAATGGAAATAGCTTAGTTGTATAAGACTTTCATTAGGTAACTGAATAGAAATTCAAAAGTTTTCAAACCTCAAGCCATTCAGTTTGACTGCTTCTTTTTGATCCTTGGCTATGAAAGGAATCAATGAAAGATGTGCAATTTCAATTAAGATGATAGATATCCATCCCAATGTGTTGACTGTGCCATAGTACGCGATTAGTTCCCATTGGCTTGGCTCACTACTGCAAACGAAACAGTTGCTAAAAAGCAATGGCATACTGACCACTTGCAGCACAGTTCCTATCAGGTGCCACGATTTTCTCTTTCCGTGCCTACGCGACAGAACTGGGATAGAAACCTTGTCACACAAATATCCCGCGATCGGTCGCAAAATAATAGCATTAGTGACACGGCTGAAAACCATGATCCAGCCAGCGTTACTTGGGGACATGTCAACTACTTTCATCAGAAAAACCAGTCGGTACGAGAGCATCAATAGGCGAGTAACATCATTTATCACGTGGCCCACTGCAAAGGAGAACTGCCGGATGATACGTGTGCGTTTCCGCGTAGCCCCAACTGTAGACATCTCCCAATGACACCAGCGTACGAAGGTTCCCTAAACACACAAAAAGATTGGTTTCATTTTGCGCAATAGGATGCCTAAGAAAATAAATAAATAAAATTTGATTCAAATTTTATCGGTCAATTCTGTCAGAAAAGTCTTCACTGACGTTAGCTGAATCTAAGAACTGATATTATTGGAGTAGTTGGGTCATATGTTTCCATAATACATACATGTAACAAGAGAACGTTCACAAACGAGCTTGGCAGTTTACGTTGTCGATATCCTTATGAAATTAACAACCTATTTTCACCACTGGAATAAAGATCCTCTCCCTTGCTACCAAATATAAGGTGTAGTTATTCCGGGTATTTAACTATTTTCGATTAGTAGCTCTAATTACAAAAACCCTGACTAAGTTCAGCTCCAATTACCACATTTAATACCTTCAGTTATGACTACTTCTACTTGTGACTAAGTCACTTGAGTTCATTTTTAGTTGGAATGTAGAGGGGATATATATTACCGTGTTAATGCAACTAACACATAGCGAATAATAATAAAAATATATAGCAAAAGTACTAAACAATAACTGCAACGGTAATATATATAGCTATATAATTTATTAACATGTAGTATTAGACGAGTATTTATATTTGTCCCTTCACTTTTGTAAGAGACTACGAAAACAGTCGTCTATTCCATCGACTATCTGCTCCCAGCCTCCCTTCACAGCTCTCCTTAATTATTTATCGCTAGTTTAACTTACCGAACTTCTTATTTTCTTTAAATTGTTGAATATCTTTCCAGCAGAAAGAATTGTATCAATTGACAGTGGGTCTCGACAGCAACGATTCCGATCTCTAACACCGAGTAATGCAATGATATATTTTAGCAGCACCTTAATATATATACGGGCTGAGAGGGCATCCAAACGGTTGAGTGATTCTATGAACGTGACATTTCTTTGGTTACCTTTATGGAATTATGACCTTATAACAAAGAATATCTTTATCACAAAAGACAGGAAAAACGTCAAAAGTGAACAACAGAGTTAAAAAAAGAAACAATTCGCCCGCCGAAAGGGAACGTTTCCTTGGAGACCTCTCTGAATTTTGACGAGGAATTCAAAAGCGTATGTGAATCCGAACCGTAGGCAAAAGTCAGTTTCACCGGTAATATCCACTAACAAACTTTTCTTGATTTCTTCATCAGGCTATGTAACCAGAAAGCGGTCCGTTTTGTACTCACTTACGTTCCTGGCGCGTTTACTAATAACTCAAATAATGGAGCGAGAAGTGTTTTTTGTGGTTACGCATTGTTTCTTTGTACGTGACATCTGAACGCACATGTTGTCATTTCGACTGTAGTTTACAATTCCACACTTAATTTACCTTGGACATATTTTGACACTTATTTGACCAACTCTATGGTTTCATTTTTTTATTCTTCCCTTGAAACATAGTTAACAGAGAGGAGTAGTTCGAAAACCTGACAAATTTCTCTTTTGTAGGTTTCTGTTCAGTTTTTCGTCGTTGACCGTACACATAACACGTGAATACTTGCTCACGCTCAAGCATAATGCATGAGCGCAAAACAAAAGATTGCGCTCGGTCGTGGAGCGTCCAACATAAATATACTCCTTTGATGTGGTTCGGAGCATAACGGTGGAATAATTTACTTGTAAACACGTTTTAGGGAGGAGCCTAAAGGACCTGTGCGTTGGAGACAAGTAATCCCAATAATACGTTGTAAACATAGAGGTGATACTCATGTAAAGCAGAAAAGGTTAATATCATTCCTCTTTCCTCAATTCGGAACGTCAGGCGAGAGTTTTCACTCGTATTTTCCTATGAGAAATTTTCTTTGACTTCTTCATGAGGCTATGTGAGCAAAAAGCAGTCGCATATTATCATATAAAGTTCTAGAACGTTTAATAATTAAAAATAACTTACTTAATGGGGCGCAAATGATCATTCACTATGACACCTTCTATTGAAATGTGTTTTCTGTTTGCGCATTATTTCTTTTTTTCGTGATATTTAATTTCGTAATATTGAGATTCCTGCCGGTGCACGTGGTTCCTCTGACCATAGGACAACCCACACATTATCTCCCCATAATCTACCTTGGACATAATTTGACACTATTTAACCGACTCTATGGCTGCATTGTTTTCTCTTCGGAGCAGAACTGTGGCATAACGAATTTGTAAACTCGTTTTTGTGTTCGGAAAAGCCTAAGGGACCTGTGCGTGGGAGACAAGTATTCTAAATAGTACGTTTTAAACGCGGACGTAATACGTACTGATTTATACAAAGCACGAGAAGGCTAATTGTAGAACTCTATGAAACTCTTAGTCAAACTCGTCGATCTCTGTCTCTATTACGTGCTTGGCACTATCAACAACGAAAATTTTTCGATAAAACATACCATTATATAAAACAGAATACTCTTAAACCATAATCCTCAGATCCAATTGGCATACCAGTCATACCAATAATGAATGTTTATCACTTAACTATCTCACTTAAAGCGCATTGAATATGAGGAGTGGGCGCCGACTTTGTTAAAATTATCTCATCTCTAACGCTCGAGTTGTAGTATTGTTTTATGACATGTATAACTAACAAATGTATTTTATTATTCATTGATTTCAAAGTGTCTATGAATCCAGCTACCACGCGAAGCATTTCTTCTGTAATTTCCTCGAACAAACTCTTTTTGTTGTATTTAATCTGATTATGAGAACGTGAGAGAGCAGTCGTTTATTTGCTTGTTTTCGTTCATGGAGAAAATATCTTAATGGCGCGCTAAAAGTACTAAAAGACAAGTATTCTGAATAATACGTTTTAAACGCTTACGTAATACGTACCTATACAAAGCTCGAAAAGGCTAATTGTAGAACTCTAAAAAACTCATAATCAAACTCGGCGGGGCCGATCTCTCTCTCTGTCTATTACGTGCTTGGCATTATCAACAACGGAAATTTTTCGATACGAAACAGAATACCCTTATATCATAATCCTCAGACCGGAGCCAATTGGCCGTTCTAATGACAAAAGAAATTCACTCCTTTGATGTGGTTCGGAGCATAACGGTAGAATAACTTACTTGTAAACACGTTTTAGGGAGGAGCCTAATGGACCTGTGCGCTGGAGACAAGTAATCCAAATAATACGTTATAAACATAGAGTTGATACTCATGCAAAGCAGAAAAGGCTTATTATCATTCCTCTTTCCTCAATATTGTCGCACACGCTTTTACTCAAATTCAAACCATACATAGAATGAACACGGTAACTGAAAATAACAAAATGACAA
>OMLO01001665.1_pt1 | contig 17303 bp, 12 predicted proteins | sample 1674811 | NCBI WGS metagenome assembly OMLO01 (sample SAMN06265003, study PRJEB25207) | coral metagenome | isolation source: Coral host | place: Mexico:La Bocana,Puerto Morelos, Mexico | collected 2008-11-13 | reverse complement strand
GACCTTTTGACCCGGCTCAAGTGAGCTTCTGTTTCTCAAGAGGTCCGCTTAGATGATTGACGGCAGCGAAAAACGTACACCGTTAGTTGAGGTTTGAATTTCAGAGTTCGCATGTTACTGAAAACCGCAGTAATTCCGTGAAATTGAGGCAGACAACATGAAACAAAACGGGTTCAGGTAGTGACTGAGTTTTAGATGAACTCATTGCAAACTTCAGGTTTCATTTAAAATACTGTAAACTATTTTACAAGAGAAAAGTATTAAGGAAACAACAGTTTTAATATGGTATTATTTAATAATAAAGTATTATCGTTTGCCTCACAATGTAGTCATTTAGGATGTATATTGCGACATACATCCTAAATGATTACATCGTAAATCAAACGATAATACTTTATTATTATCACTATAACCACGATGAACAACAACAATCTTTTTCATGATGGTATTATTTGTTTATAAATGTCACCAAGAGATCATGCGATCTGGGAAGGGTCGGGACCGTACACTCGATACTCGTTCTTTCGCTCTCATGTACGTTTACGTTTCATTTATACTTATCCTTTAGGCCTTATCTTTTCAACTCTTTTACATTTTACATTTTCACCACTGCTCAGCCGATTTTGCTCTCTGATTCATTTAGACGATTTAGAAGATTTCATTTAGACGTCAGATTGGTTAATAACTTCCTCTTACTTACCAAGTTCGAGGTCCGTGCTGGAATGTACCGACCGATATATTTTGCCCTTAACTGAGAAAAAGAGGATCCGTATCATATATTACAGACCAAGAGATAAGTAGTGTCATTTTTTATTGACTTGGGTAAAGTGGAATTCAATCATCGATCAAACAATGGGACTTCCCTTTACGGGATACAATTGCAGGGAATCATGGTAGTTAAACATTCAAGCACAGCTACCATGATTCCCTGCAGGCCGAGGAAATAGAGGAAATTGCTCATTGGGTCACAATTGTTCGAATAACAGTGAAATGAGCTGGTCAGCAGATTGATTAATCACTGGGATGCGACAACAACAATAGCATCAACCAACCATTTATTTTCCATATAATATGGAATAAGTAATGAGGCAAGAAAAAGACTTCTCAGAAAAGTAGATATTAAACGAGCTGAGTAGTCCCATAAATTTCTAAAATTTTTTCTGAGTAAGACGTAAAACTCGAGACAAAAAGCATTAAATAAGTAGATAAATAACGAGGAAAGCGAAACAGATAATGATAGAAACACTACATGTAGTTAGGTGCCTTAGGAAACATTAAATATGGTCCAGCTGTTAAAATAAATACTCAAAGTACAAAAAAATTGTTATCACTTGCTTAAAAGATCGCACAAAGCCTCTTCGATTCTTTATTTAGATTACTCCCAATAGAGCTAATCATCACAGACATGCAGGTTATATTTGACGTAACTAGTTCTAATAGTCCTTTTAAGTCTTTACAAAGTCCACTACATTGGCTTCAACACAAGCCGCGTAGCCTTCGCGATGATAAGCACTGAAGGTGTCTGGAGTAAAAAACTGACAAGCCGTCAGGTGATGGGGAAACCTACCAACAGAAAACGTAGAAATATATTGGCAACTGTCTCTATGACAACATAGACAGCAGCAGCCAGTTAGCCTATTGGCTTCCTGTTCGGTAATCTCCGGGCTTCTTCCCCACTTTTTGTAGTCGCTATCATCCAGTTCGACGCCAAAAAATGTCCAAAGTTTTGGTTGCTCGGTGACAATTCTTTTTAATGGGATGCTTTCAAATGGGTGTCTTGCTGCAATGAATATAATTTCTCCTTCACCTAATTTGTTATCTTCCTCGTCATAGTATTGAACACGGAACCTGTAACTTCTTGGTCTTTGATGTGACTTCATTTTCAAAAAGTTTACTCTGATATCTTCGTTAATATCTCTGCCACTCATTCCTGTAAAAGAGCAGTGGAGTTTTTCCCTTGCCATCGTTAAAGCGTGGATTAAAGATGCGGCATACTTGTCGCCTCCAGGGTTGCAGGAACCATCAAATATGACAATTTTCTGTAACTTTTTCTCAAGCAGTGGAAGTAAGGCAAGGTTCTCAAAATGCCCCCCATCACTGAGTCGCAGTACTGGTGGAGAATTCGTGCCAACAGTATTGATGTTTAAAAATCCACGAAAGAAGCGAACAAAGAAAATGTGGGTGACACACCATCTATTGAGGAAAATAAACCACAAAATAATAATATATGCACAATATAAGTATCGTTTGTCTCACGATGTCGTCGCCTAGGATGTGAATAAGGCCATTTCGACTGCATACTGCTAGTCTTCATCTGGCGATGAGCTCGACTGGTTACTGGTTTATAGGGTTCGCGTAACCAGTGGACCTTATCACCTCATGAAGACTAGCAGTATGCAGTCGAAACGTAGCGATTCACATCCTAAGTGTGAGACAAACGATTGTCGCTTTACCACGATGAATAACAGTAATCTTTCTCATTACGTAGACCACAAAGTGTTACTAAAATATTACTTTTTTCTGAACTTCAATAAAATATGTGATCTATGGTGATAATGATGTCAGCAATGTACGTCATGGTCCGATGTGATGATGATGATGATGGTGATGATGAGGATGACATTTGTATCATAATGCAGATGATGGTGATGGTGATGCGGTAATGATGGTGTTGATGGTGATGTCGGGTTGCTGTGATAGTGATGGCAGGTAATCTAAAACTGTACCTGACAAAACGTTCCATTTTCCCTGGCCTGATGGACCCAGTGTTAAGCACAGCTACGCTAGCTAACAATACAGCAACCGCCATGTGGATGAGTACTAAGTATACCACCCATTCTTTGCTGTTTGCCAACCAGTAGGCAAATGGTATAGCAATCAGAGGAGTAATGGATGTGATCTCAACCAGGATTCGTGTAATCTGAAATAAAATAAGGTACGAATTTGCTACTTTACCCAGTCATACCGTTAGAATTTATCCCAGTTCTGTAGCTTTAAGATAGGTTAGGAGCATTTGCACGACTTCCAGCATATGAAGCAAATCTAAGATAATACGCTAAGGCCAACATAACGTCACGCTCTTGTACCGGGCCATATACTGCAGAGAATAGAAAGAAATGATCAGAGAGCATAACGCAATGAGTCTGGCCCGGTGTTCTGAATTTGTTAAACCGACTGAAATTTGTCACCAGACTCATAATACATTTATCGTCATTGTGATTCTCGTATATTAATTCTTAGTAACCTGTCAGGCTCAAACAAGAAATCTCCATTCATATCACATTTTCAAAGCAAGGTTTGCAGCCTACCCATTCTAAGGTGTACTTTGCCTGTACCTTTCATATGAATGTGATCATTGCCATAACATGCTTACGTTGAGGGTCATGAGACTATTTCCATAACCCTCCCGACTTAGTGGCCTGGCCTTGAACTTTGACCTTTTTGGAAGTCTAGCCTGATGACGACAAGGCTACCCTTTCATTTGCAGGCATAGCACTTTCCAAAGGGTTTGACTGTGATAAGCATAATCATGTTGATCATAATGACTGCACACATACCTTCTCCTTCCAGCTTATTTTCGCCGCTGGACGCTCGTCGCACACAATCTCCTCTCCCATTTGAATTCCCATCAATGCAAACAAGTCTAATACCGTATCTAGACGACTCTGGCATCCTTCCTTGTCAAAGCTTACAGCTGCTCCAGATACGGTCATTGCCACAGACAACTTCATGAGGTGTGGAAGGAAATGGCCTGCGAAATGGTGTGCTAGAGTTTCTCCATTCTCCACACCGCTGCCGATAACTTTGACTCCTTCTGACGAGAATGTCATCAGTTGATAACTGAGCTCGTCTCCGCCTGCAATCTGCCAGTCGTTAACTGTAATGTTGCTAATAAATATGGGTGATATGTCCTCGATATGTTGGAGTGTTAACTCGTCGTCCGCATCACCAACCCTTCTGAATTGGTCATATGCTGGTCGTCCACACCAGTGAAAGATATTCCCACACCGGATTTCAGCTCCATGCATGAAAAAGGCATTAGTCAATCGATACCTAAAAGCAAACAAATGACCCGCGTTTCTTTCCTAAAATTCAAGTTTTATCCTCATGTGTGCAGTTTTTCTATTATACCATGTTAATCTGTATACGAACTGCACGTACAGCGGCTGGACAACGATTAGTGTTCTTGTGTTTATTGTAGTGAAACAAATCGGGCTTCGTACCCATGACCTTTACAATACCGTCGGGCTCAGCGCCCTAGTAGCTTTGCTTAACTACAAACAAAGCCAACTTGGAGCTGGTCACTTAGCTAGTGAGTTCAGTTGTATATCTTGTGTTTTAGTTCACACAAACCTGTAGTAGACGTTGAACAGCGATTGCTGAAGGGATCTAATAACTGGAAAGAAGATGAAAACCAAGGCACACACCACCAGGACCGGGTAGAAGACATCGTCAGAATATGCCACTGTTCCCATCAACTTTACCTTGAACACTTTCCAGCTCAAAATGTATGTGTAGACATAAGAACGAAGGCATAAACCAGCGCTCTTACGAATGACGGGAAAGAACAACGGCAACACGAGAGAAATGAAGAAAATGAGAAATCTGACCCAGAGTTTTGAGGGCCATAGAATGTCGCGTGAAATCCATGGAAATACAGTAAAAGCGAATACCAATCCACTCAGGGTGGAGAGCAATTTCAAGAAACCTTTGTATCTCACGAGATTTCTACGCCTTGAAAGAATGTAGGACGCTAGGGAAACTATCGCAGTGATTGTAAAGAGCAGTATTTGATTGACAGGAGGTTGGCAGCCATTATAGAGCTTCATCATCACTACCGAAGACGAGGTATCCTGTTGTACACCATGCGAAGAACTACAGTTCTCTCTTAATATTTCACCAAAGAGAAAGTCTACAGCTGCGGCTACAGGAAGTGCATATGGAAGCCAAAGCGTACATGGCAAAATACACACAACCAAGAGCACAACCAATATAAGCAGTATTGACTGAAAAATTCCCGAAATGGGATTCTGCCAATTGCAAAGGTACCCAGTATTGGCTCGCATACGTTCAAAGAATTCGTTATGCCAGTTCTTTTTGTTAATACGCTTGTTAGTTTGCTGACGGTATTTCCAGTCCATGAAAGCCGCGCCAGTGAAGCCACCCCCAGAGACACAACTTAAATATTCCAAAGGAATGTCATCTTGTAACAAACTACGCAGTGCACCAGAGCAAAATGCGGCTGACCGAATGCCTCCCCCGGAAAATGCAATGCCAATGGTCTTCCTCGAGTTTGTAGTATTGGTCCCACTCTGTTGGGCTGTTGGGTTAGGATCCAAGGTGTGGTTAGTTTTTATCGGTATCAAGTTGTAAGACCCACTGGGTAGACCTATCCTCACGGATGGAACCTCAATTAGTGGAATAACAGTACCCTCCTCCAGCTGAGCTGTCAAACTCTCTGTTACTATATCTTCCATCTGTGAAAAAAGAAAATGCTGTTGTTGTTTTGAAATCAGACTCACAGGGTTTCGTATACTGAAAGAAGAATATTTTAGCTGCGTTTGAAAAGGAACAGAATTGGCGATTAACTACTAATTCATCAATGTAGCCAGAACCTTAGTGAAACTTTCAAATCGTCATACCAATGAAAACTGAAAACTTCGATTTCACGTTTGTAACCTTACGGTGAGGTTCCTGTTTTGATTGTTTGTCCTTCCGGTTGAGTTTGAATAATCGCAAACTACCCTAAACAGAAGCAGGTAAACCCATTTTTATACAACCCAATACTTTGGTTAACTATTAATCCCGGGTTAGCGTTGACCGGCGTTTGAATAGACCGACCGGCTCTCAGCGAATCTTTGTTAAGGATCCCAATCAATAGTTCATGAAAAGGTGTTTTAGTATTAATTCTGCATTATTTAAAATCATTTTCTCGCTTTCTTTCCATTCCTTTTATAATCTCAAATACATCTTTCAGGCTGATATCAAGTGTATTAGACAGTGGGCAAGCACGTGTTTGAAAAGAAATAAAACGATTAACTCCCCCCCAGAGTACGATCACCTTCAGTTCGTCTCTATTTTCGATTTACGTAAACAAACGCGGGGTACGTAGTAGCAAACAACTTTTGCTACGTGACTTTTGATATATAATGCAATATTAAATAAGGTTTCAATTCTGTTTGTGTCGCTGATGGCCGCCACGAATTGCTTGAGAGATTTACATAAGGTTCTTAGAGTGCTTCTGCGATCGAATCTCTCAATTAAGGAACATAAAAATCACCACATTAAAACAATAAAACTCACCTTCGTAAATCTGGAATGAGAGAAACTGCCAAATCCACAACGAAAACAAATGTCTACCCACGAACTTCCGTAAATTTGAAAACATAGCTTAGTAACCAGCCCTTCAGCAAATGTTTTCACGTCACGAAATCAGATATGCACATCAGTTGTGACATCGTTTGATGGTGAATTTGGTTTAATGTAGTTATTAGCTTTACCTTGGAAATATGGCCGGTCTTATTACTGCTCTTTTCCTGGGATGACGAACATACGTATAAGCGTAGTAATAATCGTTTTTGTCATGTTTATTCCAAGCTATTTTAAGATGCGGTAGACCGTAAACACCTGTCACGCAATTTCAATTTCCTGTATTCGTGCTTAAGGTGGCTCAAAAGAGCACTTTTCTGGCACTTTTCAGGCACTTTTCAAGACTTAAATTTTGAAGATTCATTCTAACCACTCTTTATCAGCAGTGTCGGGTTTTCTTTTCGTTTCGTCAATTCAGTAGGTCGATGAGTGTTTCGTCTGATCACTTGACAATGACGCTGAAATGCATGGCTCTGGACATCTACATGAAGCAAGCGCGACAGAAAGAACAAATTCTTGAGATAGATAGACTCGACGTTAGCCTCTCGCGGTACTTTTTAGTATATTTTTACATGTAAAAATGTAAAATGTAAATCTCATTTATTGTGGACATGCATTTACCTATAAAAGCACTAAGCTTAGCTAGTTTACAGGCATGCCACTGTAACAAAGGAAACAAATCCATTTTAGATCAACTGCTTATTAAATAAGGTAGAGACGGTTTTCTTGGTAACCTGACCTGGTAGCCGGGCCTTTCTGTAAAAGAAAGAAAAGAAAAGAAAGGCTCTTAGCGACCATTAAAGCCGAACCGAAATGACACGAGTTAGAAAAGGAAACCACCTTCCGGCCGTCCTGGGAACTCGAGTTAAATTTTGCAAGGGGCCGGGGGGGGCTTATTATCTATGGATCTTTTAGATGTGGGGGCCTAAATGGGCTGGGAACAGTAGTTTATTTCCGGCGTTCAAGTTCTGACATTATTAGCAATCTAGCTTCAGTGTATATTATAAAATGTTTATTGATATTCATAAGCAGCTTCTTAAATATTGTAAACGTTAACACACTCCGCAACAGCTACAAAGTTCATAAGGATACCAAGCACTCAAAAATACTTTCAGCTACAGTACAAAAAATGCATTTTAGGACATATTGCTTGACTTTCAGTGGCGCATATCATTTTTGACATCAGTACAACTTTTATGCAAACCACTATACACTAAACCCGATGATGTGCAGACTACTCAAACACAAAATTTTACCAGCTGTTAACACCGTTTCGTTTCCTTTCTTCGCCGAGATTTGTTGCAACTCCCGTTAAACAAAAAACAAAATCACTGGCTAGTGAACATTGTAGGACATTTGAGCTGCCATATGGAAAGCCCGCTGGACAGCACAATTGCAGGACATTTGAACTGGGTCTTAGTGAATTATCTAATCAACGGGAGCGCTGTACATATTATAATTACGTAACTGGTATATATTACAAGCTTCAGCTGATTTTAAAACTACTTGATAATATCTGGTCTAAAACCTAGACATTCCGGAAACACACCTAAGAGCCAAGAAACGGCGCATGGAAGCTATAGACTACATGAACCTAGATTACAAGTCATCACGACGCACAAAAATGTAGCTAGTTAAACAATGGTTAATATTTCTCTTCAAAGAAAAAGTAGCAAAATAGTCGTGATGAACCAGTTCAGCTTATTAGCAATTTAAGCGTAGTTTCTTGTTATCTGTACCTTTTCAAAATCAATTTATATAATCGTATAATGGGTCAACTGAGATCCTCTACAGTACGCCTGTTTGTTCCTTATCTAATGCCTAAAGCTAGCGAATTAATTTATTTTTACTGCGCTGTCTTCTTCCTTGCTATCGTTTCACTCCCATTCACTTGCTTGTATTCGCATTCAAATCTTCAAGTGTTCCAAAATGTTTAATATCACATGCATATTATTGTGAGTCCTGTGTTGACTGTCCTTTTAAGAATTTCTTAACATCAGCTTCAACACAAGCTGCGTAGCCTTCACGGTGATAAGCACTGAATGTGTCAGGAGTGAAGAACTGATTAGCCGTCTTGTGATGGGGAAATTTTCCAAGAAAAAAATCAGAAATACAGTGAGAGCTCCCGTAATAATGGCAACACTGACAGCAACAAAAGGTAAGTCTGTCAGCTTCACGATCGGTTAACTCGGGGCTTTCCCCCCATTTTTTGTGGTCGCCATCATCCAGTTCGACGCCAAAAGATGTCCAGGGTTTGGGTTGTTCGGTTTCTTTTCTCTCTAGTGGTATACTCTCAGATGGATGTCTGGGTGCTACATAGAGTATTTCTCCTTGGCTTTCTTTCTCCTCACTTTCAGCATTGCCGTAATATTGAACTTTGAACCTGTAGCATCGTGGTCTTTGCTTTGATTCCATTTTCAAAAACTTCACCCTGATATCTTCATTAATGTCCCTGCCCTTTAGTCCTTCAAACGAGCAATGGAGCTTCTCCCTCGCCAGCTTTAGAGCATCAATAAGAGACTCTGCATACTTCTCATCACCAGGGTTACATGAGCCATCAAAGATGACAATTTTCTTCAGCTTTTTGTCCAGCAGTGGAAGCAAGGCGAGGTTCTCGAAATGGCCTCCATCACTGAGTCGCAGTATTGGCGGAGGATGTTTACCAACATTATTGATGCTGAGAAATCCGCGGACGAAGCGAACAAAGAAGTTATGTCTAATCCACCAACTATGGAGAAGAACGCAAGCTGTATTACATAAAGTATGATGGCCACAATGAAGGTCCAGGCTATGGTACAAGTAAGCGTTATGCTATGTGTATTATTTTGCTTCAGGTAAGTGCAACTGTGTAATTTAGTATAATAATAACGGTAGTAATTCAGTGACGTTCTGATGGTGGCGGTAATAATTATACCAATATTAGTGTTTCTCCTTAGGTTCCTAAATTTTTCTTTCCAAATTAATTCCAAAGTCCAGAGTTCCCATTGAAAGTACAAAACAACCACAGAAATTTTTTCCTGATGGCGTAAGCGCTTCTCCCCAAATCCGGGGACTTTTATTTTTGAACTGTCAATCACTTCGCGCGTGTTACAGGTCTTCACAAAATTTCTTTTAGAAAGCTAATAAAAAAGGAACAGAAAAAAATTCTTACCGATAAGTAATAATAATAATTATAGTATTGCTGGTAGTATCGTGGTTGGTAATGACGGTGGAAATTGTGCTATGATGGAAATTTCCGTGCTACTGCTTAAGGTTGTCATGGTGATAGCGATGGTAATACGTTACATTTACGTTGTTAGCAAGAGCGGTTTTCAGTTGAGTGTTGGAAAACCAAAAGCAAAGTAATTATTATTCTGGCCGATCAAAAAGGACGTAGCCAATCCAGTGAACCAATCAAAACTTGAACTTATCGGGAGAACATGTATGAGCGAGTCGCGATTGGTTCTGGTTTTACTAACTTCTCATTGGTTGAAAAAGTGGTACGAGTGTTTTTTAACGAATATCTTAATACAAAACAAAAGAAAATGCCATTTACTTTCAACACTTTAGTGGAACCTACTCCAAAACCTACTCCAAAAGTAGTGACAAAGGTTTGATTCATAATTTATTTTGTGCAGTTCAATGCAAGTCAATGCAATGTAAATAGTGTATGGTAATATTGTAGTTTACTTAAGTAATCAATGTTTGATAAATAGAGTATTGCATAAGTGCCGTACAACTTGAGAATCATCCTTAATCTCGCTAACTCTGTACCTGAGGAAACGTTGCCATCTTCCTGGCTCAGTAGATCCTGTCTCTGCCATAGCAAGCCCAGTCAACAGCACAACAACTGCAGTGTGAACCAGCACCAAATATTCCACCCAGTGTTTACTGTGTCCCACCCAGTACACAAATGGTAACGCCAGAAGAGGCAGTACACAGCAGATCTCAACCAGGAAGGGTACTATGTACTGCAAAAAAAAAACAATGTCGTTGAGTCAGTGCCGGTTTCATATACATAAACACTGATTTGAAGACAACGTTAGCCGTGATAAAGGCCGTTGATAACGATATAGTTGAAGGTTTAACCCGGGGGAGACTTCCATATAAAAGGACGTTTTCTAACCCCTAAAAGGTACGAAGAGCACCCGTCCATTTTACATGGAGTCCACCCCCCGGGAAGATGAAAGTGACACCGTTCACATACCTGCTTTATCTTTCCCGAAGCGCTCCTTACTTTTTTTTGACAGTTGCACTGATCACTCACCATCTCATCTCCCATCCCAATTCCCAGCAGATTCAACAGGTCCAGCACCATATCCAGACTAGTCTCATAGATACCCATGCCATAGCTCACAGCCGCTCCAGATATCGCCATTGCAGCAGACAACCTCATGTATTCTGGCGTAAAACATTCGCTCAACTTCGCTGCTTTTTCCCATTCACTGCCAATAAGCTTGACTCCTTGGGATGAAAATGAAATCAGCTGATGACTTGATTTGGCATCACAGCTTATCTGCCAGTCGTTGACTGTAATGTTGCTTATGAATATGGGTGAAATTTCCTTGAGATCGTCAAGTGTAAGTTCATCTGTGTCTCCTACTCTCACAACTCCTCTTTTCTTCATGTATTTAGCAACTTCCTCCTCGGCTGACCTTACACAGTTGGGGAAGACATCTTGCCAATGGCATTTTGCTGCCTTCTCCGAGAAGAACGCGTCAGACAATCGATATCTGTAGAAAGGTAAAAATGTAAATTTTGATTTGTTCAACTGTATCACTAGCTCTCTGCCATTCGGGGATTTTTTCACACATGTTGTATTAATTTGAAATACGTTTCATTATTTGTAGGAAGTACTCCAGCTTTTTATCACTGATGATTTTGTTTTCAAGCTCCTCCCCTCTTTCTCATTCCGGTTTTAGGTTTTAGGTATATCTAAAGGTGGATGATACCAGGCCGACGTGACTGTGGAGCATTAGTCCAGACTCCCGGATACTGTCCTCGTCCCACCCTTTAACGAATTATTTTGCTTACAGTTCACCCCTCAACCAGAATCTTGATTGTTATCTCAGATAGCCATGAATGTCTGGACTGCAATTATCTGACAGCTTACCAAAAAACTAAACAAAATAACCTTATATTCTAAGTTTAGGAACAAACCTGTAGTAGATGTTGAACGCAGATTGGTGAACAGATCCGATGAATGGAAACAGTATGATAGCAAAAGCACAGCCAATCAAGATTGGATAGAAGACTTCATCTGAGTATGGCAGCACTCCGAACAAATCCCCCTTGAAGACTCTCCAGCTCACAGTAAGTGAGTAGGCATAGAAGAACAGAAATATACCAGCAACGTTACGGACGATGGGAAACAAAAACGGAAGAAAAAGAAAGGCGAAGAAACCCAAAACCTTAATCCAGGTTCTTAAAGGCCACAGGAAGTCATGTGCAACCCATGGGATAAAAGTGAAGGCAATCACCAATCCACTGAGGATTGAGAGAAATCGAAACAGGTTTCGCCATTTAATCAAACGTTTATTTTTATATCTTGAAAGAAAATAGCATAAAATCCAAAAACCAAATGTTGTCAAAAACAGAATCACGCGTCTGACAGGAGCTTGACAGTCATCATAGAGTTCCAGTATCAAGAATGAAGTCTTGGCACTCACACTGACTGAGGGAGGACAAGTACTGTTCTCTCGTAAAATCCCACCAAAAATAACGTCTACAAACACAGCTACAGGAAACGCATAAGGTAGCCACAGGACACATGGCAAAATGAACACAACAAAGATCAAGAGAAGAGTGAGGATGAATGAATGGCAAATCCCCCGCACGGGACTTTGCCAATTGCACATGTACCCGGCATTTTTTCGCATATCCTCAAAGAATTTTTCTTTCCACTCGTTTACAGATTTAGAGTTACGTTTTTTCCAGTCAAGAAATGCCGCCCCAGTATAGCCCCCTCCGGAAACACAGCTCAAATACTCCAAAGGAACGTCATCTTGTAACATTCTACGCAGAGCACCCGAACAAAATGCAGCGGACCGAATGCCTCCCCCGGAAAATGCAATACCAGTGGTCTTCGTTGGCTCTCGAGGAATGGGCCCAACCTGTTGGATTTCAGAGTTAGGATCCAGTCTTTGCTCGAACGGTCGATCTTGAAAAGAACCACTGGGTGTTCCAGGACGGTGTGTTTTGATTAGTGGTTCATTAGGAGAGATGCTATCAACAACTATCTCCTCGAGATCGGTCTCAACTTCAACAAGAGTACCAGCCATATCTGCAAGTATAAATGTATAACATATAGATTTAGTAAAGCCTGAAAGTGGAGCTCCAGGCCGGGTTGTTGAAAGTCCAATCAGCTGATTTGAGTTTTGTAACTTTGTGGAGAGGTTTTCTGCTTATATAGTATGGCCTTTTGTTATGAGTTAGAATACTCTCAAACTGCACAAAACATGTTAAGAAGTAAAGTATATTGTTTCACAAGAAAACGTTATATACCTCGTACCTCGATTGACTTAATCCCAGGTTATAGTTTAACTGGATTCTGAACAACCCGACCCTGATTGAGCCTGCGAACTAATCAAAACTATTACCTGATCAACTATCAAACTCATATAACACGCGAGCTGGATGAGCTCTAAACTTGAGCCCGCGGGAGATATGGAGAATAATTCAGCATAACAGTACTAGTGGGCACACTCAGATTACTTTTCAGAAGTAGGGGTGAAGTATCAAATACTCACTTAGATGCCAAGATCCTTGTTTTGAAATTATGTGAGACCAGGAGCCCATCACTAGGTGTGTGCAACTACCTCATATTCCTGTCACAGCATTTTCACATAACAATCTATTTTGAGTTTGAATTCACTGCAAATTCCGACCCTGCAGGAACCTCACCTGACCAACAAGCGAAAACTTAACCATATTTTTGCTTACGTCTGTGCACTCATATCCCGGGGGGGGGGAGGGGTAGTCCCAGAAAAGTAGGGTAGGGGTGTGCAGCCCGCTTCCCAAAACCCTTAGCCTATTTATGACCAAAATTTGTAATTTTCCCTACCCTATTCATGATCTGACCAAAAACTTGATACCCTATTTATGACCTGACTCTTATATCATTAGGGGAAGGGCTTTTGTTGCTGGCTTTATCTAGCCAAAGCGCAGATGGGAGAAGGAAGGCATGATGAACAAGTAGCTTCTCCTAAAAAAAAAACCGAATTGAAGACCAGAGTGCAAAAATCGATACCCTATTTATGACCAAAATGGCGGCAAAATGGCTAAAATCGATACCCAATTTATGACCAAAATGGCTGAAAAACCATACCCTTTGGGGCCGCACATACATATATACCCCATTTAAGGGAGTACCCCCACGGGACTCATGTAGACCGGAACTGACCTATTTCACATGAGAAGAAGCCTATAAATAGACCAGTCTGTAAAAATGGCATGACAAAGTATGGGGGTTAGTATGGGAGTTAAAAATGCTCCCTAAGTGAGGGGCTCCTGATGAGAGTTATATGCACTATGCACTCTTGATGGTTTGTTTGTCATTTTTGTTTTGAGTCAAGTAAGATATGTCACAAAATATAACATTTTGCAGCAAGAAGTAAATTCAAAGATAATTTCATGTTTACTGCCACACTTAATTAGTTATTTCTTTAATGAGCTCTTCAGCTCCAAACCCTATGGGCTAATAGAGAAACATATCATTCATTGACCGACAGACTGACCAACCAACCGAGTGATAGTGACCATGCAACTGCCTGCCTGCCTGCTCACCCACTTGGTCTGATTATAGGAAGTTCTATACGACCACAAGGAGCTTGACCTTTAAATGGTACTAGCAGTCTTCTGAAAATTGGGTGGGGATGTGCAGCCTGCTTCCCAAAACTTTTACCCTATTTAAGGCCAAAACCTGTGATTTTCCCTACTCTATATCTGACCTGAACAAAAATGTTATACTGACCCTTGAATCAATACCATGTTCCAGACCCAACTTAGGGACCAGACATTATTTATCGTGGGGGGGGGGCTTAATTTAGAAAATATTCGGCCAAGAAATAGTGGCCCTCCCCCACAAAGGGTTTAAAACGCTTCACTGAAATAGTATCCCTTCATATATAGTAATAGTGTCCCTCATAATAGTATCCCTTCCCTCCCTTCATATAAAATAGTATAAAATCGGTTTACAAAAAAATTCCAAGCGATTCCTTTAGTCAAAGACCAATTCGTAACAAAATCATGATACATGTAGTTTTATTGAAAAAGTTCCATATTTTTCAATGCAACCAGTAGTAGTTACAAAGTAAAGACAAATTTGAGTTCAAAGACAAGTGGTAATATTTGTAACGCCAAAAAATCGTAGCCCTCCCCTCAATGGCACATTTTTGTAAATGACCCTCCCCAAAGCAGAGCTTAAAAGACAGTGACCCTCACCCCAAATATAGTGGCCCCCCCCCCACTACCCCAATAAATAATGACTGTCCCTTATAATGAAGAAAGTTGCTTCTTTTAAAATCACCTATGCAAGACTAGAGTGAAGAAACCATACCCTATATTTTGACCAAAGTGGTCAAAATCTGACCAAAATGGCTACAAAACCATACCCTTTAAGCCACACATACTTGTATAGTCCATATAATAGAGTACCCCGTCCCCTCCCCAGGGAGTATCCAACAGACTATTCTAGAAAAAAATACTCTTCAAGAAAGCATTTTCTCACTCTTGTGACAAACTTCCACTTGTGTTTATTAACTTCATTGAAAAACGCATAAGGCTTGCCATTATGGAACACACCAGAACAATATAATATTTGTGATTAGTCAGGTTAACACTGGTCATGTAAATAGGTAGATAGTAATGCTTAGGGTTAACGTTTCTGAGAATGCCTGCTATCACATTTGCTGCTGTCAATAAGTTTCTGAATTAAATATAATTATATTTGAATAATTAAAGAAGCAATGAACCATAGCGAAGTATACATGCCACCCTGCATGAACAACTTCTTCAGTTATGGTCCGGTTAGATGCTAGTTAAACAAGAGTGCTTTTATTTTTAAATATATTCTAGGTATACTTCCATATGACAATTTTTTTCTCGAAATGTTAGTGTCTGTTTTAATTCTGTCGGGTTTTTTGATGAACTATTGAGATCTTCCATGCTCTAATTGATTCTTTCCCTATTTCTTCGGTTATAGAATTTTTATTTGTTTTGGTCTAAAACTTGACTAAGCCCCATTGTCTACCCAGAAAATGACACAAGATGATGCATGATTTGATTTTTAACGCAACCACCTGCACAATCACTGTACGGTAAGCGTCACAAGCTGTGAACAACTTACTTGGCAGCACTTAAAAGTGGCAGCAATCAAAAGTACTGTTTTTAATGACAGCACGCAGAATATTCCATTAACCGCAGTAAATAAACAATGACACAGTTTCATGACTTGATTTTCAACGCACCCACCGTAAAGTAAGCATGCAATTGGTGTCTATCTGTAAAGACGCATTATATTTTTTAAGCCGTGAGCAACTAACTTGAAGCACAGATCTTAATAACAAAACTGTGTTTGGCTCGAGTAATACAACTTCCAAGAGCACACAGAATATTCCATCAACTACAGTGAATGAACAATGACATAAACACATCGGACTTACCTTATAACGATGTTAATAGACTGAGAAGCAAGTCAAACTGAGCAATCATGAAACGTTCGACGCTTTCTGTACGAATGAGCGAGCGAACGATTCCAGGCCTTTGTATATCAGACATCGCGTGACAGTGACACAATAGGCCTGGGCGTGATAAAAGATTTTGCATATTTCTTTGTTTAAAAAATAAACGCTACTGATACAAATATTCATGTGTCACCATTGCCCCAATGATGACAGTTAATTTTGTATGTGGAACCGTGCGACGGGATTGCCCACCAAAAATTAAATACGCAGTTTTCAGCATATCACTCACAGGGACATTGCTGGCAACGTCACAATCCATATTCGCCCCTCCCCCTTCCCCGCCCCTCAGAGCCAACCCGTGACCTTGATATGATTAGTGACCTGATCAGGAGACTACAGTGTTTTACTTGAATCGCTTTTTAGTGGTGGATTCAGCGTAGAAACGACTCGACTATGCACTCAGAACATGCAAATTTCTCTCTCTCTAAGATATAGAGAAATCGATAAAATCACAAATATTGTACTTCGTGACCAAGTCAATGTCCAAAACCCGTTCATGCAGATCATCGAAGGAAATCTCTCCAATCTGTGAGAATTGTATTCACGACGTCTTTATAGCCCTTTTTTATACATGTTAGTCTCTCAGATAACCCCCCTTCCTTGAAAACAAAAAAGAATAACAACAAAGAATGACAAACTACGTGTACTTTATCAGTAGCTCTAATAACTTGTAGAAAGTTTGCACTGGCTAAGACAAGGACAACAAGTTCTCGAAGTTTCAAGATTTATTTCCACTCTTATTGTGTCAGCATCAACTTGAATCCATGATTGAATAAATTCTTTAAAATTCAATTTCCAATAGTATGGGTATAAAACAGTAGCTAAGATTCGTTAGGCCCCGCAAAAAAGGATGACCTGAGACAGTTCACCGATACCCTGTTTCTGACCAAAACGGCACATACTTATATAGCCCATTTTAGAGAGTACCCCTCCCCCCCAAGGAAGTATCCACAGACTATTCTAGAACAAACACTCTTCAAGAAAGCATTGCTGTTACATATATTCCCACAGCATTTTGCTGTTCTCCTGAAAAACTTCCACTTGTGTTTTTATAACTTGATAAGGTTTCTATTACTACTACAGTAACTCAAGCAATATCAGACGTTAGGCTTGCCATCTATGGAATGTACTTCAAACCAGGATAACTGGAACACACCAGAATATAATATTTGTGATAAGGGTGATTAGTCAGGTTAATACTTGTCATGTAAA
>OMLO01001664.1_pt1 | contig 17305 bp, 8 predicted proteins | sample 1674811 | NCBI WGS metagenome assembly OMLO01 (sample SAMN06265003, study PRJEB25207) | coral metagenome | isolation source: Coral host | place: Mexico:La Bocana,Puerto Morelos, Mexico | collected 2008-11-13 | reverse complement strand
TCTGACAAACTCTTGTCTCTAAAACACTTGTTAGGGTAATAACTGCGTCATTGCTGTGATACATAGCACTTCTATTTCATCAAGATGCAATGTTATGAAGCCCTTGCCCTATTTCAGACGTAATCAAAACTATTGTAACGAAATACAGTTGTGTGATACCTGTATAGTTACATATAGGTTGCTCCCTAAGTTGGAAGACCGTGTGCATTGTCAAACAGAGAGACGAAGATATTCGGAGTGAGCGAGTTGATTATTTGTTGTTAATATAAGTCTGAGGTCTTTGTCTGCCCATCGAACCCACAGCGGAGTTACACTATAATAAAATTCCTGAACACGATAACCTATCAGTAGGCCCGCTTTTCGGAGAGTTTTCACGACATGCTTTAATCGGATAGTGTTCGAATTATGGTTGTAATTGGACAGATAACTTAAAAGAGACTAGTTTCTATTGCGTCGGCATTTGACAAGAGGCTAGAAATTCCTCGATTTTAAATCTATAGCACGGTCAATTTCGCACCAAAATAGTCGAGATCCATGCTCTATTTCAGACCAAAATAGCTTGTTTAACGGATTACCCTCGGGAATCTTTCTGATAGGAATTTCACAGGGAAGGTGACAGTAATACAGTTGACAAGCACAAGTTACCAGTGGCAGTGTTTGCAAGATACATCCGGTTTTACCCAACTCAACAATATCGTTGGAACTGTCTTAGAGTGGAGGTGTATCACACGGTAGTAGGTGCGTTTTGCACTATTGTTATTTCCTCATTTACGTCATTTCTTATATCCTCCTTACTATTGAACACTATTGCGAGTAAAAGATAGCTGTTTTGTTAGGGTGTTTTGACAAAAACCGACCTTCTTAATACTAGAGACGCACAATCCGTCTGGACGAATTTGGGCAATTTTTCTATTGTATTTGTTATTCGGTCGAACTTAGTAAAAAGGCGGGCGAATGAAAGATATACGTCAAGACGAAACATCTGCAAAGTACTCAAATGCGGGTTGGACCACGAACTGAGGAATTTGGCGGAGACAGACAATTCGTCGACAATTCGTCTGTTTGTATAAAGACGGGCGACAGACCAGTAATGAGACTGAATACGTCCAATCTGGTATGGTACATCTTAAATTCGGATTTGCAAATGAGGGCTCATCGCATGTGATAGTTGTTTCCGAGTATTCTCACCAGAGGCATAAAACAGTAAACGCCAATAGTGGAAAACAAGAAAAATGTGATATGATTAAGGTTATAGGTTAAATAGAAATTATGAAAGTAAACGTGAAATAGTCTGTCTGTACGCTCCGGACTAAGCTCCTCCATGAATGGATCTTAGTTAGATTGTTTAACCTTGCTTAATTTTAAAATCTGCCTGTGACTGGCTAAAGAAATTAATTAATCTACAGCGACCAGTGAAGTACTTGCACCTCTCAATAATGTATTGAACATTTTAATAACATTTTAAAAAAATGTTACAGATGTCGATGAATGCAGCAGCAACAACACTCATGACTGTCATTCATCAGCGACTTGCACCGATACAGAGTTTTCTTTTTATTGTACATGCAACGAGGGATACACCGGAGACGGCAGATCGTGTATCGGTGAGTTAAAAGTTCATGAACCATGTTTGATTTTGTCGTTGACTCATTATTCCTTCAATCAGATGATGCACACTTCAAGAAATAGTATCCTACCACCTCCGTTCAGTTCAAAATATAATAGAAGTTACAATATGGTTTTCGTAAAAAATCATGCCGAAACTCAGGGGAAGTTTGCGAGCGCTTTCCAATTCATTGCACAAAAGTTGCTCACTCATGAGATGGTGATTCTCAGGGTATAATATGAAAACTGTGCATTGATGCAAGAATCAAAATCAGACCAAGGGGACTTCGTAGTGAATTCGCTTTGTATTCAGTGAATTTCTATAACAACTTGCATGTTCTTGTTCTGAAAACAAATGCTAGAAAGAAAAACGGAAGTTCCTAAGCTTCCGTGTTTTGTTTGTTTTTTGTTACCGTGGCAGATATTGATGAGTGTGCCAATAAACCAGATAAAATCCTTCAATTGGCAAGTGCTTCAACACCGAAGGCTCATATACCATTATTATCTTGGATATGTAGGAGATGGCATCTTAGAAAAATGTTTATTAGAACTGAGATACCTCAAATAGAATTTTAGCTCTCCCCTGGGATTTAAAGCAAAATTCCTTGCTAATCTACTTCTCTAGATCTCGACGAATGCGCAAGTGAACAACACAATTGCCATGAACATGCTGTCTGTTCTAACACCATCGGTTCATACACCTGTCACTGCCAGAGTGGTTATACTGGAGATGGATTGTACTGTGAAGGTATTCTATAACAGGCTTAATCCTATATGTACCTAGAGTATTCATCCGTAGCTCCTTATTTTAACTAGCAGCTTTTATCAACGTGGAATTTACAAATGACATGAATTAGCATGGACCATACATTGTCTAAGACGTCAATATTATAAGCGGATTTAGTGCAATCTCTATTTGTCTCGCACTTTTCGACAATATGGACAATATGGTGCACACTGCAACGAGAGTCTCCCATTTGATTTCGTAGCTCAGTCGCCGTGATCTCGAATCCCACCAATGTAAAACAATTTTTCTGTACCTCGTATGGTTGGCCATTTTTTTTGTTGCAATCCAAAATCAGACTCTGGAGATGATTTTTCACTTTCAAGCCTGAAGTACATTGCTAGAAATATTCTCATCTCGGGTCTTCCGTGCAATGCACTACTTATTGTGATTACTTTAAAGTATAAACATATAGCACTAACTCACTTAAAATAACGCTTTGTTACATCATCAGCTTGTCCTAAATTTTCACGCTGCATCCAAACGTTACCCAATTCCTGTGAATGCTGGTGCAAATACTTCTATCCTGGACGTCCGAATGTTGATGCATGCAGGAATCCCGGTGGGTAAACCTTAAACCTGTTTGACACCAGTACAAATGGAAAGAAGTAACTCAATTTAGGTGTTAAGCAACGCGTTAAATCAATGTTTGGAATTCATTGCACTTTGTTAATCCAGACTAGATGGTTTATATTTCCCCAAAGACCAACATGTTCCACCACAACAGAACGGCTGGAACTTTCAAACCAAAAGTGTTGTGGTCTTCAAATGAGAAAGGGCTATTCATTTCAATTTGAGAACAACCGCACAGATGCACGGGAGAATGAGCGGTGTTGTTGTTGCTTTTATTGGGGATGGCTATGGCGGTGGTAATAGTGTAGTAGTAGTAGTAGTGGTGGTGGTGGTGGCAGTAGTGTGCAATGGAAATGGTGGTGGTGGTGGTGGTGATTTTGTCAGCATTTTTTTGCTTTGTTTTTCAGGAAGTCTTCTTGCTCATTTAACAGAAGTGTCAATCCTCGATACAGAAACGCAACCTGACAGTCCAATCACGTTAAGACGGGATCAGACAAGGAAGCTCGAGGCATACTTTAATTCAAAAAGCATCGTGGATTCAGGAAAAGCTTCATTTTACTGGAGAGTTAAAAAACTTACATTGTCACCCTTTAACATTTCGGATACTGCAGAGCTCCTCGTGCACGCTACTCGCGAACTCAATATAGTCCCAAAATTACTTTCGACAGGTCTAAAACTTGTGGTATTTGAATTGCAAGTGACCGGAACTGAACTGGTTGCTCGTGATTTCGCTTTCCTCTTGGTAGAAACATCAGCTATCGTAGTCTCGATTACGGGAGGGTCTGAAGTTTTCCGATCTATCGACAAGCCAATCGTGTTGGATGCTAGCTTTTCTTACGACCTAGAGAACGAACATCGAACTTTCTCTGGAATGGCCTTTAATTGGTCTTGTTTCAGAGCTGCGAACAAGAGCGTCTCTGGATTTAACAAGGCAGCTACCAGCGAGCTTTTCAACAACTCGAGGAACGTATTAAATACTCTTCGTGACGCAGTGGCTGATGGAACTCTCGTCCAATTACCAGACGATATATTTGTACATATATCAGAAGAGGGAAAAGCGCTTTTAGACCCAGAAAAACTGGTCAGCAACGCGGCATACCATGTATTGCTGACAGTTCGCAAAGACCACCGGCACGAGAGTGCGGTGCAAACTGTTCATATTCATGATGGAGAGCTCGTCGACATTCGCATAATGTAAGTGTAAAGACGAGGACCTCTCTGCGGCGAGCCTCCTAATTAAGCTGGTAATCATCGGACATATATTGTGAACTCATCTTCTAACGCAGAGGGACTACAATTTGGAGTTACAAAGCAGCGAAAGACATTTCCTCTAACGAAATTGTGACTGTACCATTGAGCTGTGGGAATCTCACTGAGTGATAACGGTGTAGTACAAAATTTTGTTTTTCATTATCTTGCATTTTTTTCTTTTCAGGTGCGTCATAAACTGTTTCTCGTCAGTCAGATCATCTTCTATCTCCGTCAGAACTGACTGTAGCACTGCTAGTTGTCCCAAGTTTCTTAAATATCGATGGAAAATGTTCAGAAAAAGTGGCAGTCTTCCATATTCAAAATGGATTTCCTATACAAATTTTTCAAATTTCTTGGCTACACAAGATGATTTCAAAAACCTGGTAGTTAAGCAGCAAATTTTGGTACCAGGTTGGTCATATCGAATCACAGTAGATGCTCTGTCACCTGGTGGTTCATGCGGATGGGCAGCCTACCAGTTTGACGCATTAGATGGACCATTGGGCGGAACATGTTATGTCACGCAACTTAATATGGAGGCCGCTGTTGGCGTTTGGCTCAATATAACCTGTCATGGATGGAACGATAATAGTGTTCCTCTTACATATGAATTCTACCATGTGTCAGGCGATGGGCAATACGATATGCTGTCGTATGGAGTACAGTCCTCTGCCACTGTTCATATTTCACCTTCAGTTGAAGATGTTGTTCGTCTCAAAATTAACATCATTAATGTCGTAGGAGTCGAAAGAGAAATAGGCCTGTCAATCAAGGTATGCATAGTTTAGATTTCAAAACGAAACTTGGTATGACTTGATAACGTTAACTACACCTGCGTTATTTTTAGACTTAGACATAAAGAGTGTCATTGATGCAGCTATAATTTGTTGGCTAAGTTATCGATAAATGCGGCCGAAAATTATTTTTTTGTCCAAAACTCTGGTAGGAAAAAGACAAACAGAATCACCGCAAGAGAGAACACCGAATTTGCCGGCTTCGAGAATCCCTCGCAAAGAAAGTGGATACCTAGTCTAATGGTTAGCTCACTAGAATATGGATCAACTAGTCCAGGTTTCTGGTGTTGGACACTTTACCTCCAGTGACGGATTTCCCTTGATACACTAGGAGTAACCAAAAATATAAAAGAGGCGTACAACTGAAACAAGTTATATTAATACACCCGCGCATTGCATTAGCTTTATACGTTCTTTCCTTCACAGGTTAACCAATCATTATTACCACAAAGCGATTATATACTTCACGACCAAATTAAGAAAATTCTTGATGTGATGGAACATTATTATTCTCTGGGTGAGATAAATTTGGCAATCCAAGAAACAGATTCCCTCCTTGCGCTTGTCAAGGCGGCTGACTATCGGATCAACGAAACTTTCCTACTTCAAGTAAGTTTGAAGCAAGTAGTTACAATCTTAGTTCACAGTAGAGCGGTCCTTTAAAAAATTGGTAAATGAAGAGCAAAAGCAGACCTGATCATTGATGTCTTCAAAATGTTTTACAAGGAAAGGTTTGCCAGGTCTCCCGAAACCTTGAATCTGAGCTATTGCTTATGAAAAGGAGCACCTCTAATTAATATACATTTGAAAATACGAAAGGGTATCGAGACCAACACATCATATCTCCCACTATAAGTAGTTAACGTTTGTTAGTCGTTCTGTCTCTTCTACATAAAAAAAGCATCTTTTTGACCTCTAACTTCATTACTCGTACTAAGTCACCATTACTTCTGATTAAGGAGGCTGGCAACAATTTCCAGCAGCTTTCTAAACAGCCGTACTTTGAAGGATAAGTACTACCACTGCTATAAAATTGGTATCATACAAATGCCCTTTCATTAGTAAACAAGTAACGATCATCCTTTATGTCTCACAGGTAACAACAGCAACAGTATGAGTTGTGAAAAACACCCTCCATTTTAGCTTTAGGCTCTTGTAACTCAAAAACTAGCTCGCTGCTTCCCATTTTTTTTATTTTCGAATTATGATAAGTATGATAAGATGCAAGTCAGTAGTGTGGGCTCATCATAGCCATCACTAATTTTCAAAAACTTAAGGTGGCTTTTATCTCACACTAAAGAATTTCTTTAAAAGTTGCAAAAAGTTACGTCTTATCACGTTCATAATTTTAAAATAAAAATCGGGGGTCACCGAGCTCGTTTTCAGAGTTCAAAGTTAAGTTAAGTTGAGTTAACGTTGAAATTAAGGGTGTTTTTAGCAGGTCATATTGTTTCAATGGTACCAATTGTGCCAAAGAATTCACCAATGATTGGGAAGTTTTTTGATGCCATGATTATATAATGCATCAACTGATGAAGAGTGGTTATAACGACCCATCCTTAAGAAACTTATAGGGCTCAACCGTCTGCTTGTTTTATTGCAGATTCGGGAATACGTCATAACCAGGATTTGCAGAGTAAGAGTTGACAGCCTCGAACGTTTAGTGCAGATTGCTGTTATTTTAGGCAAAGCCACGGAAGATGCAGGCAATATCTTCCACAATACAACGGTATGTAGAATATATTATGTAGGATAATCATTAAAATAAACATCGTCAAAAAGGATATTGACCATTTTACCGATACGGCGGTCATTTTGAATGCCACTGTTTGAAATAGCTATTATGGGATGCTTAGAAGGCGAATACATACTAATTAATCCCTGAGCATCCAACAATGTCACTCAAATCAAATCACTATCGGCCGTATCGGCCTATTGAATATCATTGTTTAAGTAAAGTTGCTCAATTTAGAGAGCGAAATTTCTCAGTGGAAATGCAATGACTGACAGCAATCAAAAGATAACAAAGATTTAAAATATAACAAAAAAACAATCGTAGAATAATGTGTCGAGTGCCATTCCTAGTCAAGCATTTCACATCCTGAGACAGTTTTACTTTGTTCTTGGTTTCAGTTTGCTTTGTTAGACAAACTACTGGAAATGTCTTCTCTGCTTTCACTGCTGACTAACCGCCGCTCAGGGGAGACGCGCTTAACTAATAATGGAGGCAGATCGCTAATGTATTGTAATACCAAAATCATGGGATATATCTCTCATAGAATCTTCGAGGCTATCAATTCTAACAATGACAAGGAAAATGAGGTACGTAATCATAAATTTCCAAATGAATTTAAATGTAAAAAGAGGACCTCTGAGTGCTAGAAGCACCATGTGCTCCTTGATCTTAAGCATGCTACCTAATGAAACGTGACCCCATTTGGTAGTTTATTAACAAATAATGTGCATTAAGGGCCAGCAACCCGATACATGTAAAGACATGTGATTAGCTACAGCAGGACCCGGTTGTTCAAAGGCTGGATAATGCTATCCAACGGATAAATCGCTATACAGTGGATAAGTGTTAACAAACCAAACCGCGCTATCCGCTAGATAGTGATTTATCCGTTGGATAGAGTTATCCCCCTTTTCAACAACCCGGGCCAGGTGTTTTGGCTGGGTCAAAACGTAAATAAAAGCATTGCTCAGTTATTAATCTGTATCAAATTTTTTTAAAATCCTTCAAACTGCAATTATCTACAGGTAACCATAGGAAACAGAATTCTTCGTCTTTGCCAGAGTGTGACAGAGAAGGTTACTAACATACTACTCTCGCTAAAACTTCCTGGAGAAGAATATATCGTAATGAAAAATGAGCATCAGTCCATTATTCTGGGCAAACAAGAATCGCATAACCTCAACCAGCTAACAGTACAGGATGGACAAGCAAGCTTTAAATTTCCTTCTCTGAATGATAAAGATCTCAAAAGGATATCCGGGAATACATCTGACGTTGGATTGGAGGTATGTAGTAAGTCAAACTCTCAACCACGCATAAGATGGTGATTAAGATGAAAAGCTAATAATGCTTAATTCAGTTTGTGGAGTTTATTATATTCAATAATGGTTAGTTGGAGATCATTTTTATTCTCGTTCCACCATCTATCTATGCATTGCCACAATTAACGCTTTTTTTATTTAAAGGTTCAACTCTCCAATGCATGGTAGCTAATGACAAAAAAGACAATCTATTCATTTGCCAAATTAGAAAAAAGGTTTACAGTACAAAATAAATCAATTAACCCGACCAGGCAATAGAGGAATAGTAATAAGAATAGTAAAAAACAAAACGAGCTGAGTAGTTTCAATAAATTATGCCACAATTAAAGTCTTTAATATTAAATAACATCCATTGATTTGCCCAAGTGAAAAAAACGTTTTACAGTGCAGAATAAATCAATTAATTCGACCAGCCAAAAAAAAAAGCACTCAGAATAGTAAAAGCTAAACGAGCTGAGTACTTTCAATACATTTTAAGCTTACATTTTAAATAGTTTAAAACGATCAGATTAACTAATTAACGTTTTAGACAGATTAAAGGGTTGCTACAAGAAACCATTCAGTCACTTATCGTTTGACCAACAGAGCGACTGGTCCAGAGAACGTTTTATCTCTAACATTAAGTCTAGTAAACTAGTTAGTTAGTTAGAAAGTTAGTTAAAAAACGTAAGTTTCATTTATGTAACGTATCGTTGCTTTTGTTTCGTTTTAGATGATCAACTATAATTTCAACCCTTACAAAGCACACCATAGTAGCAGAAGGGTCAAATCAAACGTTGTTAGCCTTGTTCTCAAAGACGACAGTGGAGAGGCTTTGGATGTTACAGATCTACCATCACAAATACAAATCAATATTCCAACATCAGGAAACGACTCGGGCAGCACTACCAGCCAAAGTCAAACAGATGATTTCCTTAATCCTGGAAGTATTCAATATCACGTCATTACTGCTCGTGAGGCTAATATCACCTTAAAATTGTCCATGACGATGAAACCACCAGCCGCTATCACTGCCTATATAAAATTTGGTGAACAACCAACTCAGACTTCATATGATAAAGTTATTGAATTATCTGAAGAAAATGAATTTCACACCTTCGTGTCAGATTGTAAATCTTCAGAGAAATGTTCGTACAATACCTTGATAAGTTGCAACGCATCAGGGAAATATTACATTGGTTTCTTAATACGAGAAGAGAACCGAACAGTCTATTCAAGAGGCAAGCGGTCTTTGCTGTCTTCAGAGGGAGCATCGGATGAGAAATGTGTTAAGTTTAAAGATCCTCCACCTACACTTGCCCCTCCAGTAGAGTCTACCATCCTTGTTCCCCAATACAATCCTGACAGCTCGGTTAACTATAGTGTAGAAGTCAATGCGATTTGGTGCGTGTACTGGTCTGAAACTGAAGAGAGGTGGACAAACGAGGGTTGCAAGGTAACAGAGTTAATTATCTCGTATAGAGACGAGAAATAATACAATATAATTCTCTTGCTTTATGAATTTGTCAGTGTGGAAAAAGAAATATCCCTGCGCCATTTTGAATGAAGGGTCATTGGAGAACATTGAAGGGTTTCTGCGGGGCGCAGACAAAACTAGATTACTCAGTCAAATAACCTGATTCTCAAAAAGTAACCATCCAATTACGATTATTGGCTTCCCGGATAAATTGTCCATAGATTTACAATAGCCTTAGCTCACCGCTGTGGAGAATAACACTTTGATTCTTCTTTATTTGATCCGTCGTCTTCCTGATTTGAAATTGATATTCTAGTCATTTGTGCTTTACGATCATAAACCTTTTCTTAAAGGGTTCTAGTCTGTCACACCTTTGGTTTCGTTTATATGCAAGAGTTTGGCTAAGTTATATTTAATTCTAAGCATTTTATTCGAAACGAAGAAAATTACAGCGAAACTTCTTAAGGTAATTAAACACACTTTTAGGAACCTAACTTACAGTAACGCAATAAGAGTTTCTACTATTTCACACGAGAATACTCAACTGTACAAAACTATCGATGATAAAAACTAGAGTACTGGCTGCCTGAAATAACCTACATACCTCTCCACGCAAAATCAATAATTTCGATGGAATCAAAAATGGCGAAGGCTAGCTAAGGTCCCTTAAAGCAAAAACGCTTATTTGTATCCCATTCTCAAGATGAGCAAAATGTTTTATAACTACAGGTAGGCCAAGAATCAAACACGTCGTCACTGACATGTCTTTGCAATCACTTGACCGCATTTGGTGGGGAAGTTCTTGTTGCACCAAACACCATTGACTTTGTACTGGTCCAGCAAGCGTTTGACAATCTGGATCCAGGAGATCTGCTTGTTCTCATCACAGTGTGTTCTGCCTTCCTCTTTTACTTTGTTGTGCTGGTAATTGCACGGAGAGCAGACAATCTAGATGTTTTAAAGGTTTGTATTAACAGCAGCTATTTAAAAATTAGATTATTAGCTCGAGATTTCTATCGAGTGATAGTCGACGAGGGCGAAGCCCGAGTCAACTATCGCGCATAGAGGACGAGACCGAATAATCTAATCGGTTTAGTATAAATTAATCTGATAAACGTTCAAACCTTTATCTTCTTCACAGACACTTTACGCAAAAAGCGGCCCCAGTTTCAGCTCACTGCTACGCTACTTACTATCTGCCACAGAATAGACAAAGAGTAGCATAAAAAATCAGAGAACGCCAAAGGGATAGCATCTGCTTCCTGAGATGTCTTTTAATGTCCCCTACTTACCTAGATACACATATTTTTCGACACTGAGATAGGAACAATGTTAACGAGAACGCTGTATAAAGGTCCGTTATTGAACTCAATTCAGTTCATACATTCCTGATTCAAGGATCTTTTCGTTTTGGCCAGGCTCCAGACGGACTCCTTAAAATTTGTCTGACCGAAGTTTTCCGTATATATAGTATACTTCATGAGAAGTGTGTCCGTATGGTATTTACGCACGGGTTGGTAAGTAACAGAAAATCGAACAGGTGAGCGAGGCGAAGAAACCAACCAGTGAGTAAATACCATACAGACACACTTTTAGAATTTCAAAATTTTCAGTTAGCAAATCTCAGTATGTATATAATAAAAATTATTACAGGTAGAGAATATTATATTATTTTAAAACTGAACTATTTTCTGCTCGCTTGATTGCAATCTTTGTTTCCTAGCCCTAGCTTGAGTCTTTGTGTTACTTACTAAAGAGGACAAGTTGTTCTTACTTAAATCACCAAGTTAAGATGGCTCCATCGGATTTGAGTAGCGATGCTTTTCAAAATTGAGTGACTAGAGTACCACCATTATCAATACAACAGAAAATCTAACATTACTGGTGTGCCGGAAAAAGATGATTTATGCAATAGAAACTCATTCAGGCCACGCAGTAATATTATTCGTCACACTGAGCCTTACCGGTCTGATAAGCTTATGTAGGCTCTGCCTAACTTAATCGCTTAATTGTAGGACAGTCCACTGATTCCTCTGAGAGAGCATCAAAGTGGTGAATACAAATACGAAGTATCCATAACAACAGGAGGATGGAAGAACTCGGGTACCACTGCTAATGTATCCATGATCCTTTACGGCTCTGAAAATACCAGCAGTGTTATAAAACTGACATGTGACCAACAATATGACGGGAAGTTGTTCGCCAGAGGAAACACTGATAATTTCCTCGTACAACTGGAGAAGCCCCTTGGCACGATGACAAGTGTCCAAATTGGCCATGACATTTCAGGTGACGACCCATCTTGGTTTCTCAAAGAGATTATAATTGTGGATCATCAAAGAGATGACCAATGCACTTTTAAATGCGACTGTTGGCTTGCTTTAGAAAAAGATGATGGCAATACGACCAGAGTATTTTATATAGATGATAATAGAAAAGATGATGAATTCAAAAGGATTTTCAGTTCTTTGCGAAGGAATGGTTTCTCTGATGATCACTTGTGGCTGTCTGTAATTAGCAAACAGCCCAGAAATCATTTTACTCGTGTCCAAAGAGCCTCCTGTTGTTGGTGCCTTCTCATGTTATCAATGGTAACTTCTGCCATGTTTTACGAAACAGAGAACACAAAACAACCAAACATTAAGATAGGACCTTTTTCCCTCACTTCGAGTCAACTTATTATTGCACTTGAAAGTGCTGTCATATTTTTGCCTGCAAGTCTTCTAATCGTATTCCTATTTCGAAAAAGTGAGCCCAAGAGAGACAGGCAAGGGAGAAGGTACCATGTCGCCAAGACTAATACAAAAGGACCCTGTGTACTTCCACATTTTTGTGTGTACTTCGCTTGGTTCCTCTGTATCTGCACAGCTATCACTTCGGCACTGTTTACAGTGTTTTATTCACTGATGTGGGGAGGAGAGAAGTCGGCCCGTTGGTTAGCATCTGTTGTGCTTTCATTAAGTGGAGACGTAATCATCTCTCAGCCAATTAAGATAATTTTGGTCTCTGTCGTCATAGCCTCACGGTGTGGCTGTAGGAAGAAGACCAGCAGGGAGTTTAGGTCAGGAAGGGAAGAGAATCCGAAGCCATTCCGCACTGCATTGTTAGTGGACGTTGAACGCGCTAGAAGGTATAAAATCAAAGAAAGGAAAATGTACGCATACCTGAAGGAACTTACGTTTTCGCTGTTGTTTTTCGCGCTTCTTTTGATTGTCTGTTATGGTGACAAAAACGACCAGAGGTACAGTCTAAAGGAAGCAACAGAAAGTGACTTCCAGTATTTTGATGAAAAAGGGCAGTATAAGGTATGCTCGCACATTCCTCAGCCTTTTTACACCTTTGTACACTCTAGTCCTCCTAGTACTGTATGTTTTCCCATGGGATAAAGGGATTCAATATGGCTTATATTGATATGTTTTAAATCAAGAAAAAAAAAACGCTCAAACGTAATTGCCATGACGGTTCTTCCAGATATAAAGCAACTTGTGCTTTTGTTCACGTTCCAAATTTCGATTCGCCGTCGCTGTTCCCTTACATTAGTACAGGAGAAATGTACCTAAAATGGACATACAAGTCTCCATTATTTCATGATTTCCTGGACAATATGGGGAAGGATCCCGGAATGACGGCTTTTCGGTAGATTACTCCAGACATAGCACACGCTATCCCAGATCATTCCATACTTAGCACACCCTAACCCATTCACTCTTAAGCCGCCCAAGCCGGATCCAAACGGGCTATTGAAAATGACTATTTCAGTCTTTCGAGATTTTCTTATCATAGTTGTGGACATCTTTCTAGATTATCAATGTGACTCAATTTTGGAGGTGGCTAAAAAACATTTTCCTGCCAGCGATCTTTACTGCTGAATCTTACCATGATCAAGAGGAGAAAGCGTCAGAATACATTGGAAACAAGCGTTCAATCCTGATCGGCATGCCTCGTTTGAGGCAACTACGAGTCATAAAAGGTATACTTTATCTCGTTTTCTTTCCAAAACCTCCAAAATAGGTTACAACGACGTTGTTAGATCGGGCTAACAGGATCACTACTACTCTGATTTGTCTTCTTTCGGCAGATTCCTGTGAGGTTCACAAATTGTTCAAAAGTATCATCACATCATGTTACGATTTCTACTCCATAAAAGAAGAAGAGAGAAGAACTTTGATTGACCAAAATATGCAAAATACATCATCACTTTTGTGTCCAGAAGACTGGGAATACAACGAGGATGAGCAACTCGGTAGCTTTGATTCTTGGGGTCGCTTCGCTGTTTACAGTGGCGGTGGGTACCTGGCTAGTCTGGGATACAACAAGCTCACAGCAAAACGAATTATCGAGGACTTAATGAAAAATAATTGGATTGACCGTCAAACCAGGGCTGTATTGGTGGAGTTCTCATTGTATAACCCATCTAGTAACCTTCTGGCCGTAATAACATATTACTATGAGGTCCTCCCAGCGGGATTTTCTGGCGTTTTTAAGTCCTATGGAATTTTACCTCTAAGTGCAACGGATCCTAGAGCTCATGACACTTACTTGGTCTTTGCCTTTTTGTTTGGCCTTCTGCTTGTCTGCTATTCTGTTTTGGAATGCATCAAAGTTTGTCGTCAAAAGCGTTCGTATTTCACTTCAGTATGGAACTGGTTAGATGTGCTGCAAATATTGACTGCATCGTCAGCATTGCTCTTACAGTGGCTGAGATCAAAGGTGGCAGGAAAATCATTTGAAAAGCTCAAAGAAAACCCTTTCGTACCAGTTAGCTTTCACCGAGCCTTATTTCTGTTTGATGCTGAAAACGTCATAATTTGCATTGCATCCGTTATTGCCACTGTGCGCCTTCTAAAGTGCTTTTATTTCAATCCACAAGTTATATTTTTCACGTTTACGATTCGCAGGTCATTTACTTCACTTGCGTCATTTTTCGTGATATTTTTAGTAGTTGCTGTTGGCCACGCCCTTTTAGGAATGTTAGCATTTGGACAGAGTGTTTACATGTTTTCATCTGTCTCAGAGGCTATTTTCTCCCAGTTCCTTATGCTTCTGGGGAGCAATTTTCCATTGGAAGAACTCAAAGATGCAAACCCCATAGTGGGTCGTCTCTTCTTTTTCACGTTTGTCTCCAGCACCACGATCATTTTGGGAAATATGTTTATCGCAATAATTAACGATCACTATGTTAGTTCATGCGCTGATAAAGGAGGAGAAGATGTTGAACTTGCAGAGTTCATTATGAGCAGGATGCTGGGAACTATATTTGGTCAGAAATCCAGAAAAAACCGAAAGTGGAATGAATCTGCAAACCACGAGCTCTTCGAGCCTGAACGAGAACAACCAGATGGCGCCTCGTCACCAGAGTTGACACCAGTTATGTATCGCAGCTGTACACGTAAAACAAGCAGCACAGGGGATCCCGTGGCAAATAGCAGCTACAATTATCGAGAGTACGCAGTCTGGGAAACTTACGGACCTGGACATTTGGTAATTAAGAGTTCTAACGATAAAGCAGGAATTTCCAGCAGTGTTAATTTGAAGCGGCTGTCCACGTCCATCGTACGGTTCAACCAGCACGTATCAACAAAATTGAACAATGGCGATGATAACGAAGGCGACGACCACGATGACGATGATGATGATGATCATGACGAAGATGACCACGACGATGTCGATGATGACGACGACGATGACGATGACGACGACGTTGACGATGATGAAGATGTTTATGACAATGTCGATAAGTAAGACGATGATGAGCACATCGCGGAGAATCCTGAAGGGGAAGTACTTGATGTTGAGAAAAACGAACTTTGGAAAACGTTTTTCACCCTTATTTTACACCAAAAGTTGTGCCACAGTTACTCCACTCTATCTATTTACAAGTAGCTTTTAATTACTCCAAAATGGAAGAGTAATGAAATCTGTGTCAGAATAGTCTTTACTCATCGCCTTGGTCTTCAGTGATTCTTAGTTTAAAAGAGAAAACATTTCCTGGTTGTAAATTTTTTCTTTATCACTGAATGCGTTTACGGGTCGTGCTGTACATATTTTGGTTAGCCTATGTTTCAATACAAATAACCCTTGAAAATGACACTGCAAAGATAAAGTGAAAAATGACCATAAAATCCAACAGACTTTAAACTCGACAGATTTCGTGCGTGGTAAAATCATAATGAACCCCTTTCGCCCAGGACGTGAACTTCAATTTCTTAATTGTTTTAATCATTACCAAATATCATATCAGCCTGTCCTGATTGGACTCTTCTCCTCTAATCCTCCTTACTAATCTTCTGTAAATGGGACATCGTTTTCAAATATTACAATTTATACGTTGACTTAAAATCAGATCGAAATGGACAACAATGTACGTAACACATTCTGACTTAATTTGTTGTCAGAGCTTGTATCACTTCTTTTAATTTTAACTCCGAGTGCTCTACAAGATTATTGAAGCTCCAGTGATCCTTCGATGCAACGGATCAAAGAGAGACTAATAACGGTTGTAACTATACGGTTAATTGCACACAGTTCTGTGATGCGTGTGCTTTAGAAACTATGCTTGACACTGAAATAAAGAGTTTTTTTTCAATAAATGGTATGCTTGATAGTTACTTCAGAGTATTAGAACATCGAGAGTTTAAAGTTTGATAAGAAAATAGGAGTCTTTTAAACCAATCACATCTGCTAGGAAATAATAATGATAAAAAACGTAACTGCGAGAAACTTTCGTTCACTATTTCTAAATTTCAAGCACCTTTTGAAGAAATCGAGCACTACTTGAGCACGCTTTGGCGATTTTTCCAGCGCAGTCGAGACAGGCCTAGATGGAGCGAAAAATGTGACGGGTAACCAGATGGACACGGCCCATGCCCCTCAGATTTTCACGTGCCGAAATTCACGAACGAGTATTTTTTTGTAGCTCGTAGCAAGTGTTGTTCTTTAGACGTCGCCCGGTCTCCCCACGAAAATATATATGTATATAAATCATATTAACTTCTCACAAGCATCCACTCTTGTATCACGCATCACGTCATATTGTAAATAATTTATTCATATTTTGTATTATATAACTGTATCACGTTCTTGTTATTCACTATTAAACTGAAGATGGCATAAGTATGCCGAAACATGTCTTTAAAAATAGTTGTACGTTTTCTTCAATATTTATCATAACGATCATATAAAGTAAACACATATGAAGACAAACTCTAACTTTTTTTGTTTTAAAACACCTATATTTCGAGTACATTCAGTGCTCTTCTTCAGGGTGACTAAAAACCGCTACAAGAATCACATCACAATATTTAAACTGTACAAAATCAAAATTGCGTTACTAAGGACACGCGTCTTAAACTATTTTTATCGCGCGCGCACCCGCACGTGACTTCCTGTTTTCTGCGCAAAATCTGTCATTGTCATTGAGGCCATGGGGTGCCAAGGTCGTATATATAAACTAGAAATAGTGTTCACTATAGCTGTTCACTATAGATTGCGTATATCAGGCTGCTGAGAAATTAACGTTTGAAGCCTTTTATTGACCTTCATATGCTGCAAGATGCTACTAGAAGATGGCGAAGCTCGAAGGCGACGAAACAAACGCGAAATCGTAGATGCAAGACCTTCAAATGCTGCTAGAAGACGAAGGTCTCATGGGTGCAGTTACCCGCCACTACCGTGCGCGCTTGCTAAAATATTACCCGGGACGACCGTACGCCTAGTTTCGTCAAATCGAAAATGCTTCGCCCATTACAAACACATTTCTTACTTTTTCAACAAATATTCTTTGTC
>OMLO01001662.1_pt1 | contig 17315 bp, 20 predicted proteins | sample 1674811 | NCBI WGS metagenome assembly OMLO01 (sample SAMN06265003, study PRJEB25207) | coral metagenome | isolation source: Coral host | place: Mexico:La Bocana,Puerto Morelos, Mexico | collected 2008-11-13 | reverse complement strand
TGGAACTGTGAAGGGTGGCGAGCTCATGACATCTGGGGTTAAATGAAAGCGATCTCATCGCGAGACCTTACCTGTCAGATGATGGTTGAGTATAGGAACCCTGAATGACCTGAGATTCCAGATTTGTGGAGGCTGGAACCTGAACATGCTTCCAACTTGAAAATGAGAATTATCCATCCAACATGCGGCTGGTGAAATGGCGACCTTACGACCTCAAATGAGCAAATGGTACTTTCCGTTGGGCATTGTCATTTGCCAAGATCTATCATGAGGTTTGAGAACAGACTTATCTGGCTTTCACGAGCAACTGAGCAAGGTAGTACCATTTTCCATATTATTGAACACCTAGCATTTGTATGGTTGGGAGTTGAGCACTAGCCATTCATGCAATGTGGCATCTTAGAAGGGAGCCTCTCGAATCTCGAAACAGTGAACAACTAATTGGGATCCACTTACACTTCCTGGGATCACCGTCCGAATGCCATGTCCTGCCTTGTCACCATAACAAAGCGTCGTTTCTGCTTGGCTTCAGCGCACAAAAGTGGCTTCATGTCATAACAGGCATCATTCCTGGTTTGGTTAACGACCTTGCATTGCGTTGATTCAACGGGCGACCCAAGCCACTCAAGAAGGCCGATCCTGAAAGCACGACTGCATTACTCAAAGGCCTGCAGCTCTCTAGTCTAATCTCATGATTCGTTTTGGACGAGATAGGTCCCTTTGCACATGGCACTTTTTGGAGAGGTCAGTTCTTAGTCATTGCTTGAAGGGAGAGCTGGAGCTGTTTCAAACTTTCCTTCTGTTCAGCAGACACTTTTCTGACCGCAACTTCATCATTCAGCCTGCAAGAGCAGTTTTTGAGCTCCACAAGATTTTCGATGGTGTTGGTGACCTGATGCATAGAGACTCAGCACAGCTTCGATACATTTGATCGCATTTTTGCAGCACTTTTGAGTCTTAGAAGACCCATGCCGAAACAAGGCAGGAAACGTACCTTGGCTCCAAACCCACTTTTGCGTGGGAGTCTCGAAAATTAGGCAGCAATAGTGAAGCAATCACCTCCCTGACAAGATTGTTACTTGTACTCCTAAACGAAGCATTCTGCCTACAGCGGGGTGGCGACTGATCATAATATGCAATCACTACCTGAAAGCCCGAAAAACCCTGGACCTCCAATGTCCATTTGGGGTTCCATCTCGCATTTAGCCAGAAACATTGATCATGCGTAGTGAGTCATGCTAGTTGCTGCGAGGTCGAATATCTACTGTACTGAGAACGCTTGATTCATCCATGGCACATAGAAACCGAAGAGACAGCAGTCAGTCGAAGGTTACAAGCTGGAATTATATAAGCCTCAGGTTTGTTTGGGTTGCTTCTGGACAAGTTTGCAATGACAGATACCAACACGATAGAGATCTTCATTCACCTGTACATCATCATCTGTTCAGCTGCCTATTTAGGTGAGTACTGTCTACACATACGCAATTGTGGATCAATCGTGTACATACCACACCAGCTCTTATGGCTGAGGACAAAAAGTGTTTCTCTCACTCATGCACTTTTAGATCCAATTGATGCCCTTGTGGAACCCAGGTAAGAAAACGCGCACCAACAAGGATGGTGATGATGCGGTTGGAGAGCGGCAGAAGAAGCTTACCCCGAGGCCCTGTAGCTCCAGTATGCATGTTTATATCTGTGCTCCAGGAGCGATGGAGCTGTTTAGGAAAACTACCACTGGCCTTCCAATAGCGCGGCTACCTGGATATACCGGGATGCCGTCCGCAAATAATCTCACAAGCACCTGCAGAGTTATTGTTGGATGTAGATCTTTAAATTTCTCTTCAGACTTGCGTGTGATTCAGAACGTGGATTTTTTCATTCCAGACGTGCCAGAAGCTGGTTCTTGGTGCTGTTGCATTGTGTCTTGCAAACAGTTGGGGGCTTTCCGCAAAAGCAACCAAAATCAAACTACACAACAGTTTTCACTGACAACAGTTTTCTTCTTTCTTGATGGTCAGCTACAGGGTTAACACTTTGAACTTGAACATTTGAAGGTCACCAACAAGGCTTTGAGCATTTGATCGAAAACAACAGCACCTGTTGTCAGTCATGCCTTCTTGAGTTTCGATTTCGCTGCATTGGAGGTGCTTTGTGATCAAGCGTGGTGATGTTTCTCGCATCTACAAGGATCTATGGTGATGGCAATCATGATGGCTGATTTTCGAGTTTAAAGGACAGATACGCCCCCACGGAAAGGACGTAGGAAACATGGAAACAGCTTGCACGGTGAACAGACCCCTAGACGGAGAAACTAATTTTATAGATTTTTATAGTTGATCATGGCATACAAAGAGGTTGTTTACTGGTGTTGTACCGATGTTGCTCAACTGGACACGCATTATTTTTGCATTGGAAGTAGTCTATGAAGAAACCTGTCGCCTGCATACAAGCCTGTCGCCACGATCCAGTGTTATTGAGAACCCCCGTTTTTGCGGCGTCAGTTTGCAATCAAAGAAAACTCCAGATAGCTACAAAAGCCAAGCTAGCAGGGGACGTGGGCTTTATTTTGGATGCCAGTCCGCAATATCTAGAACAATATTCAGATGTATATCATAGATACACCATCAGCTCTCTGGTGGTATCAAAGCAAAGGTTTTTTGGCCAAAAACAGGCTATGGTAACAGCAAACCCGTAATTTGAGGGCACCTGTCGTAAGTATGATATACATATAGAATCAAGTCCCAGTCTGAAAGCAAACAACTGCTGCGAGGGGCACACATCCTAAGGTGGGCGATCGCATCAAAGACTTGGTCCAGGATTTTCGAAATGTTCCTGGGCCTGGTCAGAGAAGAGTGCAGGTTTGGATTAAAGGATTTGGGCGATCTCAATGAAGTGCAATATCGTTGATGACATTGTATATACATAGTTTTTCACGATGATGGGTTAAGAGACTGTACCTAGTAGCGGGGGACACCTAGTAACGGGGAGTCATCATACGCCAAACAAATAATTTTGTCCATGTCAGACACACACACACACACTTATTAATATATATATATATATGTATATATATATATGTATTATATTTATGTATATACACGCATCGTAAAAACAAATATGTGTGGAGATATACACATGGCTATAATCAGAGGTGTGGGCTGATTCTGAAGATCTGTGCCCGCTGAAGTACTTAACTGCTGTATGGCCATCCAATGGAACGGAAAGTGCTAAATTTGAGTTGAACTCGAAGAGTACTCAAAATTGAAATATGTAGGACCGCATTGAACCCAAAGTTTTCATGGCGTACTTGCTCCTAGTGTCTATACCAGTGAATGCGTCGAGGTCATGATGCCCAACAGCGCCAAGCGCCTGAAGGAGTCCAAAAGCAATCGCGCTGCTAGGATACAAAACGTCAAGGGAAGGATAGGAAAGGGACATGCGGCAAAGGGTTTTTGTATGGGATGATTTTGAACTTAACTATGACTATAATCAATCAACTATAGTGTTTACGAAGGTTCGAACGAGTTTTGCATGCAATGAATTTTTATGTGGTAGAAACGACCAAATCGAACCAGCAGTTCATGAAGGCTTTCATCACTCTAATCTTCCATTGTGGATCCCCAGAGTTTTGGGAAACCGCGGTGTGAAGGTGCTGGGATGATGGGCCAAAAATGTTTTTGTTCACGATTGTTTGCGTCTCAAGCATTGACTTCATGCGACAGTGTTTTTGTGATGTTTTTGTGCTTGTGTCTTTTGGGAGTCACGCAAAACGTGAGTTGGAAATGGGAAGAAAACATCTACAAGTGTCCAGCGAGGTGCAATATGCATGTTGGAAGCACATGTCCAACAAAATTAAAGGTTGACGAGGTAGGATTTGCTGTGCCAATGTGCTAGGTGCCAGGTTTTTTGGAAGCATAGTCGACTTTCCATTTTGTCTACCTGATACCTGATTCAATCTAAGCTCTGTTTCTCTTCCATGGGAGGATGGAAATCAAAATTCCAGACCTTTCTTGATCATATCTGAGCAAACAAAGACACGTTTTGTGATGGAATGCAAAAACATTTACTGCAATTTCAACTGAACGGGTTCTGTTCACTCTCGCTTCACCTTAGGCTTGAGATGTAAATTGGAAGAACGCAACCCCAACCCAGCGACGGTAAATAGGCCAACCCTGACCATCCATCCAACATGACCTGCTCTTACATTGGGGAATAAGTACTGTACATGGTCTGTCCAGATCAAAAGACTGATGGGGATATGTTGCAGCTCGCCTGCAGCTGCTGCAGCGAGAGATATCTTTAGAGGTGCTTGAAAAGGTGCGGACCGAATCTAACGACTGTGGAAGATACCTGTACGGGTGTTTCCGAAAATAGGGGTACCCCCAAATCATCCTTTTTAATAGGATTTTCCATTATAAACCATCCATTTTGGGGTACCCCTGTTTTTGGAAACACCCGTATGCTTCCTGAAAGGGACAACGCCCTTGCACGATGCCATCTTGGTCCCAAGGGGAACCCAACTAGACATCCAACACTTCTATTTCTGAAGTTATTTCAGTTTCCGGATGTTTCAGGAAAGCGTGCTTCATAAATTGTACTTCAACATTTCTTCTCTTGTAATTCGGGGTATATCCGGACTTCATCTTCAAACCAGGCAATCCAATCTCACCAGTTCGTTTTCGAGGATTTCCAACCCAGCACAGCCGCACCGCTTGAGGTTGAAGACTTTGTGGCCGTCACTTGACAAAGCCAGTTCGAGATGTTGGCATGGAACATGAAGGATGATGGGGGGGACTTCATGTAAGAAGCACACTGATATCTGAATTCATATCCAGATCATGCCAATAACAAGTGGAGCCAGTTGGTTTTCTATAGATAGTCCCTGGGGATGTCAATGAGGGAACGTATTAGTACGGACATGTATAGACCCATTCTACAATTTCAGCTAGTCATCCAAGTAGAATGTACAGTATTTGGTGCGACACCTTCACCTAGTACTATCCAAGGGAAGGTATACATCGATGCATTCCCAGGTAACCTGGTGGGTAATAGCTCAGGAAGTCAGGTTTTCTAAAAATAAGCGGCGCTGTAGCTGTCAATCGCCCAATCAAAGGATGATTTAGCAGGGAATCCTCTCAACATGACCTGAAATTTCAGCTCTGACCGTGTATAGTTCCCAGATCCATTGGTCACAGAGCTTGTGAGCATTACAAATTAAAATGAAATGAGGATGTCCCTGAAAAGCAGTGCACTTTGGGTGATGGGAATTTTCAGGTTTGTGAACTTGTATCTTACCATTTGTGCTTGCTGCTTCTAGATTTGGGTGTTTCTCAACATGTACACATGGTGGCCCTCCGAATTCCTGTGTCGCGATTACATCTTTTCTGGAGACTCCCATTTACTCATTGGTAGGATTCTTCCGCTCTTGGTGAAGACACATCCCTTGAAAAACAGGCATTAAAACATGGAGGTTCAAAGCTTATCCCTCAACTTTTCTAGTTCCATATCAGGCTTTTGGGGTTCTAACCTCTGTGTCCGTATCTGAATACACATGCATTATGCCTCATTGTACATATTATTATACATCTCTCTTTATATGGACTGTGTACTTTCAGTGATCAGATCGTATCGGACCTCGCGATGGGTATATAGTGAGTTCGCTGGACATATCTCTACACCCCTCAGGGATGATGGCTGAGTGAAAATCAATTCATGCCGAAAACAACAACTCGTGGAAAACACATCACTCTGTGTGTCAGGGAAACAGGAAAAACGCTACTACATTGCGATACCATACAAGATTTTGCCGGAAGCTTTACAAGCATTCGCAGACTTTTGTGATCCTTGTACTGACACCACCAAGGGGTGTGGTGGCTAATCAAGTGGCATGGCATTTTTTTGGCCTCCCAGGTGGCTAGCCATTTCAACGTGACGCATTTGTTCATCTTCAGCGCAACGAAAGCAGCCGCTTGGGTTTTCCTTTAGGATGAAAAAGGTGGATTGGTTTGAAAAAGAGCGCCAAGAACCCCTGTGCGAAAAGAGCAGTTTGACTCTCTCAGCTTGGGGTTGTAAGACATTTGTTTACTTCTTGAGATGGGGTCCTTTTTGAAGGTTTGTATGCTATTGTGCTGGGGGTAACTTATGCAAGCTTAGGCCACTTATATGAAGTTGGCGCGGTTACCTCAAGGGCCAACCCTGACGTTCCGAGTGGACAGTGCCTTGGTGTTCTGATGGCTGATGGTCGGTGCAGCTTATGCAACGAATGGGTGCTTTCTTGAACTTTCCGAAGCGATGAACCCATAGGTTCTTGAGTAGAAACTAGAGTTCGCAACCTGGAAGGGGTTTTGGGGGTCAAATGTTTTTGGGATGTGACATTGTTTTTTTATTTAATGGCGTCACACCGAAGAGCATCTTTTTTGCAGGATTGCTTACTTTATTCGATTGGGGTGCATGAATTGAGGGACTTTTTTTGCTTTTGGTTTTCTTTCTCATGTTGTCAGAGTCATCCCACATCTTGTTTTTAAAGCACACAATCAAAGGCTGCCTCATGACTGAGTTCTTAGGGTGCTCAAAACTCTTCCAAGAATTACTGTATTCCTTTCCCCAAATCCTCCTATCATTTCCCAGGATCAACTGCCAACCCTTTCAGATGATCGAAATGGATCAGGTTTCACCTTGGCACGTGAAGTCAAAGCGTCGCAAAAACGACCACAAGGTGACTAATAAATGTTCACTGGATTCGGGGTGGGAGAAGATCTTCAGTGAGTTTGGTTTGGTGGTTGATTGCTGGAGGAAATCCTGAAACAGCGGTATTTCAGAGGACGGGTGTGGAAGTCTCAACAAGGTTTCCCATCAGTATGTACTATTTAGATTCTTCTACCAAGATGCCTCTAAAGATAAAGTAAAGATGTAGTATGTACAAATGACCTCTTTGGAAGAATCAGGCTTTCATCCCAATTTGTACCAATCGCTTGGGGTAACCATCTACCTGGGTGACTGCTTTTGAGATATTTTGATCAAGAAATCGTACACGAGTCGGGATTATCATTAGGTTAGAACTGGATAGAGCTTCACAAATTCTATTTTACTGCCGCCGCCAGATTTCTGGCTTCATTATCTGTCGTTTATTTAATTGCCCTCTGGAAGCCCCTTGGATGGTATTCCTTTTGAATCCTTTTGATACTTTTTCCCTTGCCATATGTACCACTCGTAAGAGTTCAAGCACTTCACTCTCCTTCATAGATTATTGTACCTAGATATGGTTCACAAGTGGCTGAAGGTATCTGAGGACGGTCACAATCTTCTTGTGAGTTCACCCAGACTGGTTGAGTCCAACAGTATTTGACCCCTTCCACGCCCTGTTGCCGAGCCCTGCAGGTTCCCCGAACGATTTCATGAGTTCACCCCTACAGGCGCCTGAGAGGGAGGTGAACTTGAGTGACTTGACAGATGTGATGCTTCCAGTGATTGACCTTTCCAGGTGGGTGGAATGAAACCTCCCAAAAGGTGTAACTTTTGACATTTTGGAGTCATGGGGGCAGTGGTGTTGATGGTGGCAAGGTTGATAATGGTACAGGGTGGAGTTGCAAGGTTGCTGGATTGGTGGGTTCCAGGCTTTCCAGTTGGTGACTTGGATACCTTGATCGTTTCCTTAAAATGCTGCGACCCCGTACTTGCAGATTTGTATATCTGTCAACAACCAGTCGCATCGTGATCCCCTTTTGGTTGGGAGGAGCATGCAGCATCCTCCTAAAGGCATCCCCTGTGCCTTTGACTTAGTAAATTACATGAAAGTGTCAAACAAACAAATTACCCAAGTTCGTGACAGATGGAGTACTTGGGAGTCGCATTGCTGCTATTGTGTTTGATCAAAGTAGTGTATGAATGATTCTATTCTATCATATAGTTTGCATTAGCATCAGACAGAATACACTACACTGCATCTTTTTTATGGACACCACACATAATGCATATGGATATTTATATGTTTCATGTTTCCTCTTGTCCCCACTAGCAGCCTCAACTGTCAACTTATTCGAAAGAGGAGGACAAGAGGACAGTCCAATCGACTTAAGACATGTCATATTAGGCCCAAAGGGAAAGCAACGCATCGCGTTACTCTTTCGGAACCCTAACAGACTTTCAAATTCTTAAGAATTGCTAGGAATCCAGAGATGGCTCCACTAGAAGCACCACAAAGACAGCACTGTGTGGTGGATTGAAGCATTTTTCTTTTCTTTTTACCTCCATTTGGGTAAGAAAAAAAAGGTTTTAATTGATGAACATTTTTGCAGAAGATTCGGACCACCAGCTACCAACTAGCACGAATCATGCCAGGTGTTGAATGGCTTTGGAGGACCCAAGGACCCACCGGTGGGATGAAGGCAAAAATTAGTCTAACCGCTGGAGCAGTTGAACATAGGTTCAAAGTTCGAACTTTTTCTAGGTAGATTAAATTTGCTGGGTCGAAGGGATGTGCAGGTTCATTGTTATAGCTGAATGGTAGTCCAAAATAACTTTTCAAGTGTGTGTGATATGTAAAAAAGTAAGGAACGGATACAAGGCCAGACTTTAAAGTTTAAACGTTGCTATTATTTATTGCATTTATTTGCGTGGAAGTTTCATTCACGTCGTCGTGCCCCCACAAATTCCAGGATCCTGGGGCCATTCTAAGACTTTCAGACATAGTGCTGAGCACGGCCTCTTTTCCGTCATTAGGACTCGCCAGATGGCGCGGGTGGTGGCAAATCGCTGAAGATGCCTGAGAGACAACTGCTGGGCGAGATGTTAAGAGGTGCACTGCACGAGGGAAGCACGTGTGTTGATGCAGGATGTCTCGTTTGCCCTCCCTGATGTCAATCTGCTTTCCCTGGAGACACACATCGTCCCTGCTGAATCCTTGCAGTTGTTGGAAGACATCCTTTGTTTGATGGTTTTCGGGTGCAGTTGAAGAGCTGTTCGTTTCGGGCGCGGCGAACCTTGGGTGTTTGGGAATAACGACAAACTTCCCATCCTTCATTCTCTCAATCTGTGAAACCTGAATGTCGCAGTTGGATGAGAAGACAAAATGACCACCAAGGTAGTGTCCAAAAACAGTCGTGGAAGAGAATGCGAGTGACAGGGTCATTGACATCATTCAATTTCTATGTTTTCTAAGAAATCCTCTTAGACAACGAGCCCCTGCTTACATCAATCTCCAAGGCGCCTTCCCAGCAATCGACGTGACAACCTTTAAGCAGGCAGTTATGGCAGAGAGTTGTGAGTTGAGAGTTGCCATTTAAAGAATTCGATGTGGATATTCCGTGCTAGTCACTGCTAGTCTGCTAGTCCCTATGTGTTTTATCGTGTTTTTGTAGAATTCACAAAAGGAAGAATTTTGGACACCATCCAAGAATTCTGGCGTTGATTTTTTGGGACACTACTGAATGCTGTTTGAAGCCTGACCCTTCACCAAAGGTTGGGGCTCTCTTTTTTCAAAGGTAGATTTGGATCATGTTGATGCATGATGTTGTGACCTTTGATGATGTAATTTTTTGAATGCGGACTGGTGAACATTTACAACTTGCCCAGCTAGGCAGGGTGGTCACGGTGATGTCCCTAACTACCTGCAGTTTGTAAACACATGGCATGGTCCAAGGAGAACCCTTATTGATTGGCTGGGAAGATAATATCACCCCTATACCAAGAAAATTCAAGGGTAGGCCGGGTAGGCAGGTACACAACACCTTTGTTAGGAAAACCAACGAGGCATTGCTGTTGTGAGATAGCATAGTTGGGTTGACAATATGATTATCAATGCACCCTACCACCTTTAGAAAGATCATCAGGTTTATCCTGCCTGTAAGATATCTTTACTTGATTGAATGTCGTCAGCTCAACTGTTTCTTTGTAACCGGGAAACAGTCGGCATGCAGGTTGGTTTGCATCAGCTCCGTCTTTGTTGGTGTCATCTGTTTGTGATTGACGTTTTGGTAGACAGATATGACACCATTAGTATCATTGTACATCAGAGTTGAAATACCGTCAAAGCTGTAGCAATGAGGTTGAATTTAGCGCTTATGGCAATGCGGATTCCCAGTATGGGTCACCCGGCAGGAAGCATTGCCGTTCCACTTCCACCTTCCCCTTTTGGCAGGCAGAATGTCGAAGGGCCGCACTGTTCCATTATGACAGGGAGAACGATGCCATTTTATTTCGACACTTTGTCGCTTGGGCGATTCAAGCTTTGCAACTTCCAAAGTCAACTCGTTGTGAGTTTAGAGTTGATGTATGTTGATTCTTGATCGGGGGGATCCCAGGATTGGAAATCAGCATTTAAATTGAACACGCATTGTTTTCGAGTTTTTTTGGGGGTTCACAGAAGTCATTCATAGAATCAAGATGAATCAAGTGAAGGTGGACGAGTCTGATGGGTGCATCTCTCGGATGAGTATCGATCATCCTGAGTCTGAGGTAGTGGGTCGGCGTCAACTTGGGCTCGAACGAGGCGGGTGGACGGAGACCCGTGATTCGCAGATTGGCAACCTCTACGACCTTATCTTTTGGTAGCTTGCCCTGGGATTAGGAATTTCCAACGGCTCTCTCACAACAATAATCCTGCACATCATTGCGAGACCTTGGACCTTGGTGCCAGGAATCAAGAAGCTCACGCGCTTCAACCGACTACCCAATTTGGGGGGCAAGGCGGGCGGGCAATTTCATGGGAGAAACTCGAGATGCTTCAACCCAAGCTCAAGCCAATCCGAATCCAGAGACTTTTAACTAAAAGCAAAAGGAATCAATCCATGGTATAAATATCAAAACGACAAGCAAACAACAAGAAACATGTAAGGAAACGCAGAAAACAATCAAAAAGCAAAATAGAAAGACACAATCACACACGAAAACTAAATGCCTCGGGCCCTCACTTCCTGCCTTGAAGGCGGACATCGCCGACTTCGTTATGGGTGGCGGTGCAGGGGGTGGCGTCACCAGCGAGTCAGAGGTGGATGAGAGCGCAGAGGCGGCAAAAGTGATTGGATGGACTGAAGTTGGCCCACAGCACCTGAGGTAACTTCATGATACTTCGTGCAACATCATGCAACTTGCATTGGAACCACCCTACTTTACTTCTGTTTAGCAATACAGTACCCATCCATTTCGTTTTTTTACTTGGGAACTATATCCTTGAGTATAATCTACAAAAACCGTTTTACTTACAAACCATTCGAAAGTGCAGTGATTGTTAACCTTCAAGTCTTTGCAGATCCCTGGCCAATGGAAGAGTGGCCGCGTGGCGGTGCGCCTAAGTGAAGCTGGACCACGGCTAAAGTTGCTGTTGATCAAGGCTTTGCGGAAGGGGCTTGCTGCCTTTAGGAGGGACAAGAAACCGCGGTGAGATGCCATGATGCTACTTGCCACCAATTTTTTTTGTTGTGCGAGTATGGACGTTGGCTTCTGTTGGAAAAGAAAAGTGAATGAGCACAATTTGTGCATGTGGAGACAGAGTTGTGAGTTATTCAAGCTTTTAAAATATAAATGGCATCAATCTGAGGATTTTCGGCAGACAAACTGGAAATTCGCTTGTAGTCGCAGTCTTCAGCCGTGGTGATTTCATTTTTATTGTTTTCCTCCCGGAGTACATGATCTCAGTTGAGTGGTACCCTTCAGATGGGTTGAACCAACCAACTACAGAAGCATCTATACCTTGGGTTGCTGTAGAACAACATCTCAGCCTTGTCTTGCTGCGGAACAGGCAGCTATGTTCATGAAACCAATGACGCCGGGAGTTACTGTAGTGATAAGCTTGATTAGCTTGCAGAAGTCTAATACTTCAATATGGATCGCACCTTGCATCCCCCAGATCTACAGTGTAACTGACACCCAGCATGTTCAACGAAAAGAGATCACACACAGACGCAGCTATCACCACCCTTGAGAGGCAGAAGAAGGTATGTGCACGGGTGGCGCCTCGTTGGCAGTGGGCCTTTCCTTTTTGTTGAAGGATCTGGCCGCCAAGTGATGTTTACACGAAGATTCACCAGAAAGAAGACAGATCTCATGTCTTGAGGTTCCCATGTTTGCCTCATCCATCGGCCTGTGCCATGTTGTTTTGTGATGTGTATCTTCTGAATTCTGGTGTCCCAGAGGTTGTTATTTTCACCCCTGACTCCTTTTTTTGTTGAGTCTATTTGGAAATGCTTGAAGCATCAACTCGCAGATTGCAATCATGACATTTGCTGCAGCCTTTGTACCAACAGGCACAAGGTTTCTCACTTTTGGGTGCTGTCTGTTCCAGGTTCATTTGCGTTCCTTTTCCATGGATGGAAGCAATCATTCTTGCAAGATTCCCTGTGAGAATGACTGCTGTTGCCATTGGCAAGGTGTGATGTATCACCGTTTCTTGACCAAAACGCCCTCCCAACAGCAGGCGAGAAATGGCAGTGGTCTATAGAATCGGTGAGATAGATGCAAATTTCATGACACTCCTGACATCACTGTGCAGGTCTTGCAAGAGCGAGCGAGACAACGCCAAAAACTGAAAGATCGTAATGCGAAGCTCGAGACCTGGCAGAAATTCTGAGATTCTTCTAAGGCCTTCGTCCGTTACGTTCGTTTTTCAATCTGGACAATCGAAAGGGATTCGTTGATATAGGCAATATCCGGAATAGGGTCAAGTATATGTCAGTTATACAGATACATTCTTACTCCTCCAACTGTACGTAGCCTGTATCGGTACCTGCAAATCAAATGGTCGTGAGTTCGGCAGTGTAAGAAGGACATTTTGAAAATTATCACGTGACCCCATTGTCGTCAGGCGCCGTAATTTCCCTTTGTAGATATTCCAGATTGGTGACTGGTGAGTTATGTCCGAGAGGTTGTAAAGAAACTCACTGCACGGCATCTATGGACCTCAAGGAAATCTCAACCTCCAAGCATTTTGGTTTCGCAATCAGGAAGCAAAGGCCAAGGCAAAGTCGAAGGGCCAAAAGCGAAAGAAGGAGAGGTCCAAGGCACAGCTGACCAAACTTGCAGCTTTGTGTTGTCATGGTAATCATCTTTCAGAACATTGTAATAAGAGCAAGTGAAATCAATAAAGTTTACGGGGGCCTCCTAACAAACTACTGCACAAATGTCAGACTGAAAGGTGACAACTGTATAAACAGAAGGCAGATGGGTTCCATGATGTTTCAGCAGTTGGAAGCCTTATCTTTGGGTCCCGGAGGTGTGAAACTGTTTACAACAGAGAGATTTGCTGTAGCACCCATTCAGAAGTTGCCAATCCAATGGGACAGAAATCTTACACATTTTGAAGTTCGGAGCAAGGCCTGACAACTATGAGCTTTTGGGAATGTGCAAAGTGTAGGATTTTCTTGACCATCCCAACACCCCCCAAGATCAGCAGAGCTTGTTCAATCATTGATTCAATCGCTTTGCAACGTAATACTTGATTCTTTTAGAATATTTGCAACTGCTAGGTAGCTTTTGTTCGGACTCTCATCTTGGATTGTATTCACATCTTGCCGAAGCTTCCCCTTTTCAATTTTGGTTCTAGAAAAGCATCCATTTGAGGATGATGACGATGAAGATGAGAAGCCCGTCTACAACATGGACGACGACGATGATTGATCAGAGGCAGTGAACGATGGGGAAAGCGGATCGCTCGAAGCAAACGTGCTGAAGGCTGCCGTTTCCGGAAATAAGGTCAACATAGTTCAAGCATGATCCACTCGACAACGAAGACAAGATAACAACTATTCTAAGCTATGATTGTAGGGCACGAAGAACTGCAGTCTGTAATTAGGTTACATCACATGCCATTTTCGAATCCCACAACTTGGGTTTTACTCATAAGATGCACCAGCTGTATGCTGTTGCACCGCCCTGATTGTGGGCTTTAAGTTGCCTAAGAAACAGGTCCTCTTTTCGCAGAGGCGAAGAACTGCAACCCAGACAATGACCACATGCTCTCAACGATGAATCCCAGTCATATACATCATCCCTCCTGTTTACCTCGACACGCCACCGAACGCACCACCGCACCTCAAATGCACCCTCAGACGACCGCGTGGCTGAACAAGACAGAAAAAGAAACGGTGCGTGGAGTGGAAGGGGAACAACCGTAGATGCTGCAAGACGTAAATGTGGAAAGTCCTCAGTTGTCATTTGTTCATTTGTGTAAATGCCAACATGGTCAAGGGAGCCAACTCAGTCAGGAAATCCCAGCAGTTGCACTAGATACACTCGGATAAGTTTGACTCGGCCAAAACTTAAGTGTCCCGGTATCCCTTCCAAAGTCTCATCGCCAATCGCCACCAGGAGCACAGTGCCGGGCCATCGCTTTGAGAAAGACGTCTTCAAAGGCGTGTTTCTCTGAACGCTTGTTTTTTTTTTGCTAGTTTGACAGGCCTCACTGGCAAGGTTCAGGCATGTTTTTCAAAGATGAATATGAAATACAGGCGAAATCGTTTGGGGGTTTGAAGATGGAAGATATGAAGATGATATCAATGATTTTTTTTCAGGCCTGCATTTCAGATAATTTTGGAGCTCTCGATAGCTGAGAAGGTGGCACCCAACCAACGGGGAGATTTAAGGTGGATTCAATATGGGTTTGCATAGATTTGGATCAAGTATTAGTTACAGATTGTTTCAAACGTCATATAGTAGGGGATAATAGCTACGGACCTTCGTGACCCTTGAAGGTATGAATCGCTTGGCACAAGCCTTCGCCTGTTATGTCACAGATCGTTCCCTCCACGAGGCCTTAGTTGTAGGGTGGACCCGGAGATTTCTTGGTGTCAACCTACAGTTAGCATCGAAGGACTTCACCGCTTCACAAATTACTGACCTTGTCAGATAGATACATGGAGCGAGCACTCAGCAGAAAGTACGGAGGAACGGGCGTTTATTCAGCTACGCAGCTACGTCTCATGAATTACTGAATGACCTAAGTGAACATGCTATCGGTATTGTTCACCATACCAGACTGTTCAAAGCCTTTTTACTTGTATATATATATATATGTATAGACACTACAATATATGTATCGATTGTATACTTAAACACATAGGAAGAGGCAGGGAAGGCTTCTCTCACTTGATGGGTCCTGGCGGTTTTCTTTCTATCCAGTTGTATTTTGGCTAAGTGCTTTTCTTAGTACATGGGAAGCAATAGTAAGTAAACACATGCACACACGCCACTATCAATGTATGCTGTGTGCAGTGATCATTGTCCCTGCGGTTCTTTGTTATTTGCAATATTTACATGTGCCTACCAACTTCAAGCATTTTGATTCAAGACCCCCCTGGAGTCGCATCCTGTAGATCCCTTCTTTTTACAGGCATGTAGTGACGTAGTGATGAAAGGCAGCAATCCAGAAGCGGTATGATGATCTATGATAATTAAGTAGTTTTTTGAAACGTTGAGGCAATATTGATATTGGGTGATGCATCATCACAGTGTTTAACAGCACTATGATTTAACAGCACTGTGATTGTCTTACAGTGGGGTGACCCGTTTCAATTTTTGAACTATAAATCAAATTGATGCGGTGTCTTCCGACTTTGGATTTGTTCCAATGCCAAGAGAAGTAAAGACCAGACAGATGAGGACACACACACACAAAATCGAAAAACAAGAAATGTTGTTGTCGCCACATGGAACGAAGACCCCAAACAACTACGCGCCCTGTACATCCCTGTACCATGAACGGATCATCGAACCACTTCCGCAAAGACATCGCACTGCTTGCCAGTTGAAGAGAGAACACGTTTCCAAGGCAAGTTCCGCTCTCGATACACTCAGTAAGCAGTGGTCACAACTTTGATTGCTTGTTTCATATTGAGAATTGCACTACCTATGTGGAAATTTTGTGAGAATTCTAATCATATACAGTAGTATATACCGCAATTACAGTATGTATGTGTATATGTCTATATTATAATGATAGCATTATAGTAGGTTTTGCTGCCACTGCTAACTTTAAGACACCTGGGAAACCACAGATCGGAGTGGATGAGTGAATCCTTTGAAGTCTGAATGCATAGACAAAATCCGGTAAGTGGATCATGGTGCATGATTAATTACTGTGCTGAAATATATGCATATATTACTATGGCACAGGTACACATGAGCACGAGGACCTATATCATCTGGTACATATATGTATACGTATACTATCTGTGCACTTTCCAGGAGTATTTTGCAGATATTTTTTTCTCATTTTTGACTCTTGTGAAGTCCTCATTTGCTTCATGGTCTATGGTCGCAAACCTTTAAGGGGAAGAAGGGATCCAAAGCGGCTCCAGTCGGGGTATCTCAGAAATGGGATTTTCCTTTGGTTTATGAAAATCGATGTATGAGCAGATAGTATTCGCACTACAGTGAGTTCAGCCAGGGTTTTGGCTCCTGTAACGCTGGAAGGTTTTTGAGCCCGGAAAAGGTGTCGGAAATCAATTTCTGGTTGTTTCCGGACTTTTGAAAAGAGGTGGGCAATCAGATGTGTAATCAGGAAATGAGAATGCTGTATGACTCTTTTCGGGATTCTTTCCAGACCAAGTGCTCAGGCGAATCCTTTTGATAGAGCTGGTTTTGCCACTCTTTTCTACAGTTTCGTTGAAGAGCGCTGTAGCTAGTGGATCTGTTTCTTTTCGTCTCATGAACAAGCACCCGGGAATGAAGGCAAGAACATGAGATAGCAGGTTGGGGCTCATTGGGATAGCATAGTTTGAAATAATCTGAGATCTGCAAAACGTTGCTAAATCTTCTCTTGTGAAGTGTCCCCAGAACCAGGCCCATCAGCATATGTGATGTACAGTACCAACTTCTCCAGCAGCCTCCTTTGAGGTTCTTCGCAAGACGCTGACAGTTTCTTGGCGCAATTTGGTGACATGGTGACTTCTGTGACGGCTTGAGAGACCAACAAGTTTCCAGAAGTCTGGCACCATTTTGCTATTGAAGTCCAAGGACTATTGTTTTGTAAGATTGTAAGCTGGAAGCTTTCTGCCCTTCACGTAGACCTCTCGAAACTAGCTCCATAGACTTGGCTTAAAGTTTGGTCTCACGGGCTGGAAGGTGAAATCTTGCTAAACAGTGACAGGAACATTGCATCAACTCCGAAACATCTCAACTGGAGCAATCAATCATCTCATTGCAACATCGAGAACAGGATAATCCTCGTTTCGGATAAATCTCACCTTCCTGGCTTCCCCATTTTTGCGCCCACAGCCCTCACCTTAACCACCCACCGGGGGACCGCGCTGACTGGAATGGAAATGCCTCTCTAAGGCAGACCACGTAATGCGCTTTCTGAAGCAAGATATGCCGCAGATGTCCAG
>OMLO01001661.1_pt1 | contig 17316 bp, 8 predicted proteins | sample 1674811 | NCBI WGS metagenome assembly OMLO01 (sample SAMN06265003, study PRJEB25207) | coral metagenome | isolation source: Coral host | place: Mexico:La Bocana,Puerto Morelos, Mexico | collected 2008-11-13 | reverse complement strand
TTCTACCGGTCAGCATATTGTTTTGACTGATACTTTTCACAGCATGAACTTTGCGAACATGACAAGGCATTTCTTTACAGAGCATAACAAAGCACATCATTTAAACGTACGTGAGAGAAGTAAGGTCTACAAATTTGTTTACGATCGCTTCTACAACCATGCGTGTTGAGTAATTTATGTTTACGTGTTCCGACCTCCCAACACGTGGACGCGGAAAAATTGTATCGCGTGACCTGACCTTTGAGATTAAGTAGTTAAATTAGTTCGCAGATCATGGTAGGGATGGCTCACGACTGTATATATGTTAGCGGTTTTTGAGGTGTAATATCTTCAAAGCATAACATTTTTTCACAGATTATGCAGCATTTAATGAAGTTATTATGTAATAATTGATCAACTTTTATAGTTGGCTTCTTAAGAATATTTCCAAGAGATGAAAAATTCGCTCAAGGAAATAGAATTTGGACCCTCAAAGCACGATTACGACATCCCTTCGTGCCCTAACATAATAAAAAGTACAAAAGCAAATATTAGCTTTTCGAGAAGAGCTGTTATCTCCATGGTATTACGCACCAAACAAACACAGTTAGACAAAAATAAAATAGATCGAGACTGTCTACGGAATATGCTGATGTGCTTCTGTTGTTTCACGAAGTGGAACAAAAACGTGACTCTGTGCCAAGAAACACTGTTTATTTCAAGGTTGGGTTACATGTCTTTTCAAAGGGGGGGAGCTGTCCAAATACAGTAATTGTGCAATCTGAAGTTTTTCAAGCTCGTTCATTGCTTTAAAATCGCCCATTTCCAGGTAGATCGCTGAGCCCTCCCTCTTGTGCCCGCCAAACACGTGGGCGTTGAAAAAGTCATTAATAATCACAGCGCCGTAGTTCATTTAATTCAATGAGATTTCACGCTATGTGAGTTTCTAATTTTATCCCGTCGTCCGCGACATCCACACGCGCGCGCAAACATGTTGTCACGTAGTCTTGGTCTATATAAGCATCTTCAATTAACATAGTTTCTCGTCTGTGGGCTGTTGTCTCGCGAAGTGACCGATCTGAGAGCGCGATCCGGTGAAGAACAGAAGAGAGAAAAAAAATCAAGTTCTCCTTACAATTAAGGTACGCTTGCTGAATTTTAATTCAAACACCGCAAATTGTAATACTTTTTGAAAACTTTTTGGCGTGACGAGCAGAGTTTTCCCAGTTTGACCTCAAATGGATTCTCGAGGCATTCGCAAAGTTGTACTTCGAACCGGCGAACGGCGGCCCTCTGGGCAGCTAAGATTTTTTTCTACGGAGTAACATCTCGATGTTTCGTTTAAGCTCTAAAGGTTATCGTGTAATCGTGGAGTTCATAAGTTGAAATGAAATGCGGCAGGGGCTACGTTTTTTTGCAGTAGTTCTTGTACATAGTACAGTTCACGCAGCCGTGCTAACGCCCACCCAACAGCGCAAATCAAAGATTTTTGCATTCAAGATTATTCCGGGGAATTGATGCAGGACAAATTCCGTGGGAAGTTTTACGAGTCTATTGCGTTTTACAATCCACACCTTTTCGGCTTGTAAATAAGATTAGCTGAAACTCATTACCCGTCGGATGTTTACACTTTACAATTATTGCCTCGCAATATTTAAATACCTTAAAATCCCGGCTAGACCTTTCATTAAGCATGATTATGAAATCAAAATAGCAGAAAGGTCCAATTCTTGGTTGCTCATTTTTAGCACACACTTATTCAGCATGTGTCTTCGATGATATAGTTAATTGTCGAACTTCAATATCTCGTATATTCTTTTGGTTTCTTTTAAAAGAGAAGTATGCACGTTGTTTTAGATTTATTGCAAAGAGGAAAGCAAACAGAAAGTTGTAGGTCTATGAAGTTTTTAAAAGTTCAAGAGTTTATGCATTTGAACTAAATTTCGCGGAGTTTGGATAGAATCAATCCTATAGCTTATAATGACTGGCCCTCATTGTGGCGCTTGCAAAATATAGTGTGCTTGATTCAATCTCCTGTCCAATTCAGCAAGCCGCATTGTTTTCCCAATTGTTCTTTGGCAACATATCAAGATATCTCTCTTGAAATTTTAATCCTTGAAGACTACATTTTTCGTGAAATTCAGGTATTCGCAATGTTTTTACTCACTTTACAACGAGCTCTTTAACCTAACACGTGAACGTGAAGTACTAATACATGAGTGAAGTTTTGCAAACGGTTGGTAAAAGTCCAAAAGGTTTAGCCTGCCAGATCTATTAAGACTACCAGAACAACCTCGAGTGCGTGCTCTGTGCTTCTCCATAATTGAATGCTTCGGAAGTTTGAAAGCCGAGACTGTAAAGAACGAGATAACAAGCCACATGCACTGGCTTAGAAAATGAATTGTGTGACTCGTACAAAGTCCGGAAAAGCAAATTTAAAATTGTATGGAACAAATCCCCTTTGAGAGGGCGATGATTATCGTAACATTTTCACACGCTTTGTTTTATCCGAAAAAGATTCCATAAGTCAAGCTGTCATTGGTTGATGCTACGAATTTGATTGGCTGAAAAATTGGGTTTTTGCTTCTTTCCACGTGCTCGTTTAGCGCTTAGCACGTGCACGTGTTCATGTTTATGGATAAAGCTACAGGGTCAAGAGCTTTGAGCGATTTAAAGCTACTGACAAGAGATTCAGGGCAGCTCATGTAATCTAGTTATGATGTAAACTAAAAAAAAGAGCGGTTGATCTTTGAAGCCTGATCTTTTTCTAGAGTTATCAATAAACATATCAAATTCAAGACGTTTGGTAACTCAGATGAATCAGATATGGTCCAGTTAAATATGGCCTGAAACCATTTACAGTGACTCTAACTCAAATTAGGATATCGCACGCGTTGAAAAATAGTTTAAGGTCAAGACCGTCACGTTCACGGCCTGTTTGTTGATTATAAAGGTAGCTAAATATAACTCAGTACATGTAACAAAGTTCACATTGATAAATATATGAACGTTTGACTGACCACATATGATGACAAAACGAGCAAAATTGCATGCGAGCTTCTCTGTATAGATGGGCTGAATTCGGCTTGTTGGCATTTCCACCAAAAAAATAAAAGAATAGTTTAAAACAGGAGCCTGGGTTCCTGTAAAAGAATTTAACAAAAAATATATATTAACAGAATACACATTTACAAAGATAGAAATTTTAGTGTCAAGTTATTTTTAACAAGGTCGGCAAAAATTTATTTTGAGTCAACTGAGCAAGTCTCTTATCTTTGAGCGAGTCGTTACGTAATGATATTTCATCAGTAAATGGTTATGTCAAAGTCTGTTTGCGGCGTTTTGAAGAAGATAATATATCAATCTCTAAAATTACGGCATTTGATGCATTTACCACACGCTGGGCAGGTCAATTAATCGATAAACATCACTCGACACTCACTGATAAATTAGCACTGTAGCCGGTTCGAATCTGTGGGGTTTTGTTGAGTTTTGTTGACACTCGGAGTAGGTAGAATATTTGAGGTCGTTTAGGAAATTTGAATATAAAATATGCCATATGTGTAACTAATCAATTTCTACCCTTCCTTTGCAGAATTCTTCAAAGATGATTTTGGAAATCGCCCTGGTTTGTTCCTGTGTTGTGGTAATCCTGTTTCTGATCCAACGTGCACGTGGGCAGAAAGCAATATCGCTCGCACCTGGCCCCAGTCCCTATCCGCTGATAGGCAACATGCTTCGTCTGGCGGGAAAACCTGGTCATCAGGCAATGACCGAGCTAGCTGAGGAGTATGGGAAAATCTTCACCCTCTACCTCCCCGGCGGTCAGCGATGTGTAGTGATCAATTCAATAGATCTGGCGAGAGAGGCACTGCTCACCAAGCGAGACGATTTTTCAGGAAGGCCTTCAACCTTTATCAGCGGCTATCTATCTCGCGAAGGCAGCAACATAATCTGCGCCGACTTCACGCAAACCATGATTCTTCTGCGAAAGATCGCGCACTCTGCACTTCGCATGTACGGAAGTGGCTTGAAGCACCTTGAAGGGCTGATCTGTAACGAAGTTGGTCAATTAGCGAAACGAATCTCGGCGCACGAAGGAAAACCTCTTGACCCCAAGAACGATATTCAACTGACAGTTTTGAATGTCATCTGTGCTGTTGTCTATGGCGAGAGCTACGACATCGAAGACGAAGAATTTCAGCGTATAGTCGAGTACAATGATGATTTTATAAGACTATTTGGAAGCTATCACATTTTGGACTTGATTCCGTTGCTGCGATTTCTGCCCTTGGAAGACATGAAAACGCTTCGCAAGTCAAGAGCCATCAGAGATGACGTTCTCGGCACTAAATACCTCGAACACAAGAAGAGGTTTGAAGAGGATAACGCCAACAATAACTTCGAGATTGAGGATTTGACTGACGCGCTATTGAAAGCTTTCTACGAAGCCAAAGAGGAAGATGGAAAAGTCGAGCAGCTGCTGACTGAAGATCATATTGTGATGACCATGAACGATGTTTTCAATGCTGGCCTCGAGACTACGGCAACAACCCTGCGATGGCTCCTTGCCTACATGGTCCACTACCCTGAGATCCAAGCGCGTATTCATGCTGAGCTCGATGACGTCATCGGCTGTGGCCGCATGCCGTGCTTGAAAGATCGGGGGAACCTGCCGTATTTGGAGTCGACCATTGCCGAGGTCCTCCGCATCGCTGCCATCGTGCCTCTGTCGCTTCCTCACAAAGCAACCTGCGACACGACACTTGGAGGCTATGATGTGCCAAAGGACACCATGCTGATTACAAACGTGTGGGCAATGCATCACGACAAAGACGAATGGGAGATGCCAGAAGTATTTAACCCCGAGAGGTTCTTGGACAAAGAGGGGAAGTTTGGCAGCTCTGAAAGAAAAGTTTCTGCGGCTGGAGTTCGTAGCTACATGCCTTTCAGCGCTGGCAGGCGTGGTTGCCTGGGCGAGTCGCTGGCTAAGACCGAGCTGTTTTTAATTACTTCCAGGCTCCTACATCAATTCAAAATTGAAAATCCTCCAGGAAAAGCGCTTCCTGATCTGACAGGCCACGTGGGCGTTGTTTTGATGCCTGGACCCTTCGAAGTTTGTATCAAAGAGAGAATTTGAACTCAGAACATAAACTCAATGTAGATAGCTTGTTTTAGAACTAATTTTTTGTCAGTACACAAGATGACAAATAACTTGCAGCCTGATACCAGCTGAAGGAACTGATCATAACAAAGGACAATATATTAGTATTTAAAATATTTCTGCCAGAACTCGATAAGAAAAAAATTCGAAAAACCCTGCCTCTGAATTAATGAAATAGTCTTCCACTGATGCGTCAAATATAATTTATTGCTTTTCTTTTCAAATGAAGTAGTCCTATATCAAAAAGGAATTAAATTTAGATGAAATCAACCCTCTATGAGGAGCAAGTAGTATTTCACATTTTGTGAATCATAGTGCCGTTTTATTTTTCTGTAAATCGCGAGGTTTGGGATAAAAATACATTTAAACCCATATATTAAAATTAGTGCATTGTACATATGCTATCAAACAATTGTATCTCCAGTCAAAAGATCGCAGTAAAATCTCTAATATGTTAAGTTTTTAGGGTGCCATCATTTAAACTCGAATAAATCTAGCATATATGTTTTAAACGACTAATAAAATACGGATTATTAATATGTATTTTAATGTTTACAATTGCAGTAACAGAAAGCGTTGCTAAGATATACCTATGTTGTAAAATTAGTTTGTAAAAGTGAAAGACAAAACTGTTAATAGCTTATGTATCAATAAATAAATATTCGCATAAAACTGTCAACATTGTACATAAGTATATTTGAACTCTCTGATAGCCTTGCTCAGGGTCTGGTTCCTAGTCCCACTTCCAAGGGCATCGTTCGTGTGTTTTTTATTCAAAGTTCGCATTTTACCACAACATTTTGTGTCTGGTAAGAGATTAAAGTTAACGAATTGATTCCACCCAGTTTTTTACGCGCCCTCCTTCATTGGCCATAGATTTTCTATCTGGACAAACGCGCATGCGTACTGATAATTGCATTAATAACGTTGCCCACAAAGATTACACACACATTAATCAAAGTTATATTCATTGCTTACCTTATGGCATGACTCCACTGGTGATGACTGACCGGCATGACTTCGCCGTCACGTGAGTCTCGTTACATACGTGAGTTGCGGGCTGTCTTTTCATTGGCCTTGTAAAGTATTTTTGCTGCAATTATTTGAATGGAATTTGAATCAGGCGATCGCAAATATCTTCTCTCTGTGTGGAGGTTAGTAAATAAACGAACATCTCTTTCGCTGTTCGCACTGCGGTTATCGTATTTTCTTAAACCGGCATAGTGCATATCGGAGCCTTTTTGTGTAGCGTTGGAAACACACATCGATTTGGCTGCTTCACGAAAAAAAGAACACCCATTTTGTTTAATGTAGCTTGAGTCGCTGGCAGTTAATCTTAATCAATTAATTTTTGTACACTTTCAAAGCCGATATAAAAGAAAGCATTCTAAGTTGTCTGAACCTTTTTCGAATATTGACTGATTAGCTGAAAATGCAGTTAAAAGTAGTATGAATAAATTGTGCTTGGCAGATTTTAATCAACAATTTTAATATAATATGGATTTTTTTTTTAGTTTATTTACATTCTTTTAAAGTTGGGCTGTCCTAAGTCCTGAAGCATACAAATGGTCGAGGCCAGTTCTTGCCTGACCAGACACCGTTCCACCAGGATTTTTGTTCGGAGCCATAGCGACAATTTTTCCGCTATAAAACTGAGACACAAAACTGTTGTAACTTATGTATCAATAAAAAAATATACATGTTCGATTAAACTGTCAACATTTTGCATGTCTTTAATTAAACTGTGTGATAGCCTTGCTTAGGGTCTGGTTTCTATAGTCCCACTTCCAAATTTACAAAAAATTTTGCATTTTACCCCAAAATTTTGGGTTTGGTAAAAGTTTAAAAATTAGCAATTCATTCCACCCAGTTTTACGCGGCTTCCTACACGGGCTATAGATTTTCACTTGAGGTGAAAGCGCATGCGTAACCGTAATTGTATTGATAACGTTTCCCACAAAGATTACAAACTCATGAAAAAATGTTATATATATTGCTTATCAACCATAAGTATGTTGTCTTGTGATGACTGGCCTGGCGTGACTTCACCGTCGCGCACTTCTCGTTACATACGGGAGTGTCAGGCTGTCTGAAGCTTTTTGCTTTTCATTTGCCTGATGAAGTATTTTTGTTGCAATTATTTGGATGGCCGTAACCAGCCGATTCGCTGCTCGCGCGGCGGTTATCGTATTTCTTAAACCGGCATAGTGCATATCGGAACCTTTTTGCTTGATTTGGAACAACCCATCAGTTTCACCGCTCCGCGGAAAAATGGAAAACCTATTTTGTTTAATGTAGCTTGAATGGCTGAGATTGATCTAAATTAATTCATTGTTTAACACTTTGAAAGCCAATGTAATAGAAAGAGTTTGTATTGAATTGTCTGAACTTTTTAGGATGTTGACTAAAGGCCAGTTTTCACTAGCGACGGATTTGTAGTTGGAGTCTGATACGGAGGGTTTACGACCTGATCGAAAATCGGAGTGACTGAGGCGGAATCGGAGTCGGACGAATCAGAATGTTTCCATTTGGTTCCGATTCCGTTTACGACTCCGTCGCTTATGGTGAAAACTAGATTGTCAGAGTCGGAAGCTACGGTGGCCCAAAGAGGACATGCCGCATTTTATTTTATCGCGCGATAGAACTAAAATATCGCACTATAAATTTTTCTTTATCGAACGATAATTCAATATTATAGCGCGATATTTCACACTCAGCGTGTGCGTGGGGTGTTAGTCAGCGGTCAATATAACGTAAGATGGTGTTGCCAAGGTATGCTTTGAAACTCGGGCTACTTTTTGGAATAATACATTTATCCAGCGCTGTATCGCTGTCCTCTATGGGCCACGGTAGGAAGCAGAATCGAACTGAAGAACCAATGAATCACAAAGCGCGCAATTGTTGAGTGTTGTGATATGTTTATTCTTCCGCTTCTCCTTCCGACTCCGACAATCTAGTTTTCAGTAAAAGAGTCATAAGCAGAAGCGGTGTTCTGCTTCCGACTCCGTTGGTTAGCTACATTTTCACTATATCGTATCAAGTTTCTACGCTTCTAATTATGACACCGACTACGACTCCGTCGCTAGTGAAAACCAGCCTTAATTGGCTAAAAATGCAATTAAAAGTAGTATTTATAAATTGTGCTAATCAGATTTTAATCAAAAAAATTAATATAATTTAATATAATGTTTTTTTTTAGTTTATTTCACTTCTTTTAAAGTGAGCTGCAAATCTTGGCCGATCAGACCCCATTAGTTCCACATGAGAACCCTCTTTGTTCTGCGCCATAGCAACAATTTTCCCGCCATTGTCTCTATCAGCACCACCGTTTGTTTTTCCAACAAAAGGACGCCATGTTTCACGCAGCGCTGAGTTCATTGTTCTCTTCCAATAATAGTCTTTTTGGGCCCTTGTTTAATTCGTGGAAAGAAGGCATTTGCTTTGAATGGCGTGATGAATCGAATTCACTTGGAAGGGATACATTTTATAGCTGAGGTTTAGAGTTTAGGCTACGGGGAACTTGGAAAATCGTAAACTATTACACGCGGCGAACGAACTTTGTTCCGTTTGAGGAATTCGAATGCGTCACACCGAATCTGTTTTCCTTCCTCCTGGGTCAGTGGACGTGATTGACGAATATATGTCTTAGAAATTGAACTTCAATGGAAAACAGCTGCACTGGCAACCGAAAGAAACGGGAAAGAAGATTCAAGTCAAAGGTGAGCTTACATGTAAACTTATAATACTGTCAGGGCTTTGGAGTAGAGAGGAAGTGTTTGTGTTCAAGTGGGTCTTGAAAATGTCGCATACATTATAAATGCGGTTTAATCGCATAAATCTTTAATATTTTTTTACTGCTGTCTCACGCTATCTAAATGGCTTTGAATTGTTTGTAAACTTAGAGGCTACAGGCAAGTTACAATGTACTCAGATTCCGTCACTTTTTACGCTCGATGCGCGCATATCAACTTGAACAATATTTTTAAAAGCTTACACTTTGATTGTAATTATTTAATCGCTCGTCAAGGTAACTTTGTCTACATCTCATACATTTTTAGCTCTGATTTCTTTTTCGTCGACTGTTGTTACATGAATTGTGTAACTACATCATGCCTCGCCGTCTTGTTATTTTAGAAACAACTAGTTTATTAAAATAATGTTGTGGCTGTGAAAATTTGCTCGATTAATTTTTGCTGGAAGCTAGATAAACACGTGTTGGATCCATCGTTGTTTAAAATGTCTTGCATAAAAAGAAGCCTAAAATTTCCTGAAAAAAAAAAATTATTACTGGGATGGTACAGCACTTGTTTAGATTTCACTCTAAATTAAGATAATGTTGTTAAGCATTTGTCAAATGAATTCCTAATTAAATAATAATAGATATACATACTAACATATATAAACTACATATTTTACATGTAAAGAAACACCTGCCTGGAAAGGTTAAACTAAGGATGTAATGTGTTTTGATTATTAAATCAGTACTACCCACAAAATCTAATAAAAATGTTTAAATTCTAGAAAAAAGCACTTCAATTACAGTACTTAAGGAGCAGCCTGTGTCGCAGACGCTACCTTCTGCGGGTTGCTCTTGTCTGCAAAGTAGTGCACAAATTCTTGTTCTAGACCCCCAACAAAGAAAATCAGCACTGAAAATTGCTTTTTTGCCAATACTCCTGAGGAGCTGCAAATGAATTGTAGAGGGCTAAAAAATACAAAGCGACGGATAAAAAAAAATTCTAGAAAAAAGCACTTCAATTACAGTACTTAAGGAGCAGCCTGCGTCGCAGATGCTACCTACTGCGGGTTACTCTTGTCTGCAAAGTAGCGCACAAATTCTTGTTCTAGACCCCCAACAAAGAAAATCAGCACTGAAAATTGCTTTTTTGCCAATACTCCTGTGGAGCCTGCAGATGAATTATAGAGGGCTAAAAAATACAAAGCGACAGTAAAATCAGAAACCTTGCAGACCTACCTCTAACAGCTCTACTAAGATTAAAAGACCTTCTAAAGAAAGCGTAAAATGCCCTTCACAAACAAGTGTGAAGCAAAAAAGCTTGAGAGACCGAATTCAGAAAAAGAATGTCCATGTAATTTTAATAACACAATAAACATACGCCGAAATGTAGTTTCCATTTAAACCTGCTAAATTATATTTTGGTTTTCATCATTTGTGATGGAAAAAGCTGGAATACTCTAATTAGACGGAGACTCGGAGTACTGAATTTTTGTCTTCCATCAGCGCAGACAACAATGATGCTTGAATCATGGGGTTTGTTAATTCCAATGATCAGAAGACATTGAAATATTAATTAAGAGCTTTCTAAAGCCACTTTTCTCCTGGAAGAATGATCAGGGAAGTGATTTCACTGCTTCAATAGTACATGTAGCACTCTACTTCTGCTCGCTGCTAGCACACTTGATTTCCACTTGCAGATCCTTTCTGGTTATAGATTGCGGGAGATTCTCTAATACCCAGTGGGATTGATTTACCAACAATTGAACCATCACACATGACTGCTACACTGTATCTAGTTCATGTAGTTCATTGGTGGTCTCAGACATGGATTTGTGTACTAATTTGTAGATGGTTTTTTCACGGGTAAGAGGACAATTTTACCTGGCTGGTGTGACCATCCAGTGGAAGGTTGTGTGATAAAGAAGTTCAGTTCAAAATGTTTTGCCTGCCTTTGAAAACCAGTTGCCCTCTTGCTAAAGACGTTAATAAAAAATGTAAAAATTTTCAGTATTTAAGATAACTGATTAGAAATATTTTCATTTCCTCAGGTCAGTTTGTATAATTATTCAGTTGACCATAGGTAAAAATTATGCATTGGAGATTTTTTTTTAATTATAATTGTCAAAATTATTAGTGTACATGTACATAAAGTGTATTTTAAATTTGTTCAAGGTCGTTTTTTTAAGCTTTATTTTTAGTCATCTAATATTCTCTATATACCATCCAATTCATGATAAGTAGTTTAGCAAACTGGTGCTTAATCTTCAATACTGTTTGTTTAAACAGGTGATATGTAACCAAGCTAGAACATTGCTTGTATTGATTGGTGATTCAGGAATTTTTTTTAAAACAAACAATGTTAATTTATACAAAAATATCTATCAACAGCAAAGAGTTTTACAGTGAGTATCCTACTTTGAGAAAATTACCCTATATTAGATTCCTGTTACGGTTTGCTTTTACAGGGAAAAAAGCATGTCCGAATTACTTAGTTATTGTAATTGGGAGATTAAGCAATATTTTATTTTAATCAGGATGAGTTTTGCTGATTTCAGATGCAAGACGTGACAATTTTGTGTTCTTTCCATCTTTGAAGTGACAGGTTTTCACAAAGCTGTCAAAACATTTCATGCAGAATCAATATCAAGCTTTTTGTTCTCGATAATTTGGCTTGCAAATGACTTCTAGAACACTACAATCAATGGCTTCTACTCTGATTTCAGTGATGAAGAAGATAACATTTACTCATAATCTTGCCGTCTCTTCTTAAAATGATATATCATCGTACAGTTCATGTATGTATGAGATAGGACCTTTGTGCTTTGCTGTGATTTATTACTGGTTGGGTTGATTGGTGAGTTGGTTCTTTGTTCTGTGTACTGTAATGGACCAGAAATGATCTATTAGCATTCGACAATTTGTTCATGTTTAACTTGGTTTGTATGTTACTACTGTAAGAAACTCATGCAATATCATCATTTTCATTGTATTGTGCCATGTTGGTTGAAAATAATATCAAGACCTGCTTTTTTTTCAATGTCAGAGCGAAGCTTTTACATTATGTTCTATGTTTATTATAAATACTAGTAATGCAGTTAAGTTCTGAATAATTTGTGCCATTAGAGCTTCCGTAATTTGAACAATTAACTTTAAGACAATGCTTGTAAAATTTGAATTCATACATTTTCAATATCATTTTCACCATGATATTGTACTCATGTTCAAAAGAAAGTTTTCTATTAAAAGAGTGCAGATATTGTACATGTACAGATAGATGGATAATTGACATAAAAATATGAAACTTCTAAACTCTGCCAGATGCCATGTCAGCGTATCTGCTTGACGTCATGTACTCTGTTTTGCTTTGAGAAATCAGCACATGTATATTCAACAGCTTTTTGTGTAGTTGATAGTATAGTTCATTGTGCATTGTCATGAGGTGGTTTTGCCGTAAGCATCCAGATACATGTATATTTCCATGTGTATTGTAGCTCAATACAAGAAATGATTAACAGATTTGATACAACTTTTTGACAGCAATTTTTTTTCTTGAATCTTATTATTTGACCTACTTAAGCTGTCATTCTTATTAAATACATGCATCTTCAATTATTCGGTTTTATTCCTGAATTGTCAATTTAACCCTAAACTGGAATATACATGTCATTTAATTTTTAATGCAATTAGATATATTTATGTTAAATGCGTGTACAAGCTGTCATTTCCTAAGCAAGAATGCTGTTTGCCTGTGTGTACAGTATCCAGGGTAACAGTTAAAAATGTTAATACTGGATTTGTACGATTAAGACCCTTTTAACGTGCATGACATTTATGTGAAAATATGACCTTCCTCTACTTCTAATACAATTCTTATTCGTGATTCGTGTATTTTTTTAAAGTTTGATAGACTTAGGTATAGCACTAATACCAGAAAGCACAATATTGTTAGTTTGTATTGAGTATAAACATTAATTAAGTCAAAATCAGTTGCTGCTAGGGTATAATATGTCGAGATCTCCCAACAATCCTTGCATCTTCATACTTACATCTCTGCAATGCCCAGTTGTTTCTGGCTCAGTACTGTTCACTGCAAAGAAATTCAATTCTGTTTCACTTTTACTAAATCAAATATTTCTTCTCATGTAACTCAAACTATAAGCAATTCTGATTGTCATTTTGCAGAATTGCTTTGACTCTAAACTGGATTTGTCAAGGAAGAAAGGTAGAATTAATAAAGCTATATTTAATTATTTTAGTACCACCTCCCTTTTGTAAATGTGCTACAGAAACCTCGATAAGTTTTGGCAGTGTCACTGCACTACTGTGCAAAACATGCCCTGAGCTAAACAAGGCTTGAGAAAAAAATGGATTCCAGCTTGTCCTTTGTACAAGGAGCTCTCAAATTTAGCTTGCCCTGAGCAAATCTTACTTTACTTTTTTATTATTACTGTTAGTTGGCAGATGACTTGGCTGAGTCCTATCAGCCAAGTGAGAAATTGTAAACTTACTTGCCCAGCAAGAAGATGTACTGACTTACAAGTCAGTAGCGACTGGACAGCAGTATTTTTTAGCCCTGTTATTATTGTCTATTTCTGTAGTAATCTACATCATGTATAAATGTTTAAGAATTATCAAAACTACATGTATGGTATACACTTTAATCAAAACTTATACTATTTTATATTTCCAGTAGTCAGTGCTGGACAGCATGAATCTTGGCATCAAAGCTTAAGGCAAGATTTGCCGACGGGTAACCAGGCCTGCCAACAGCAAGGAAGCATTGAGAGCTCAGATGATGACTGGTCCGACCTCTCTTTTTACGATTTGCCAGATACCTTGAAGGTCAGTGACACTTGATGTTTTGCTTAATCATGTTTTGTTTATAAATACATGTACCTGTATATAACTGGAATTAATTAATTAAGTCAGTAGAATTTTGGTACTGTAATTAGCCATTGACTTTTGTGTATTGATTTTGCATTTAAAATGCTGTCCAAAGCACTTCACTGTGAAATCCCAGAAGATGCAGTTTTCACTTTTAATTCACACTTTCAAAGCAAAAGTTAATCATGACTGGGCCCGGGTTTGTGGCACATACATTTGTACACCTTTAGGCAGGCGTTTAGTCCAGTTTGGATCAAATTACTGGTAATTATTGCAGACTTTTGGAAGACTTTGGGACTTATTGGGAGATTCTTATCATTGTGTAAATATTTCATTTAACTGAATTTTTTTCAGGATTCTATTCACAAATCAGTTCACCCTGCAGAATTCACTATTCAGTCGCACATGGTATCCAGACCTCCTTATCATGCCACTGCAGAAGGTACAATGTATTTATTAATTAACGTTGACTGAGATAAATGAACATTAATTCTGCTTTTAGTTCTTTTCCTGCCTCGGATATTCAAGCTGTAAAAGCATTACTTTTGCAGTTATAGTCTTGACTTGTGGTAATTGTATCCTTCCTCAGATCATGCATGTGTGTACCGTTGATGGAATTATTGGTCAGGAAAATAATTTTCATATATCACAAATTGTCAGAAGCAGAAGTGAAATATGTTACCCCCTAAATACACTATAGTCTAATGACGATGTGATTGTTATTTATTTTCACAGCTCACCGAGCTCACACATTCCTGGACAGTGAGGTGTGTAATCCTTTCAGCTTAGTGATGGGAGACTCAAGTAATCCAGCCTCAGGATGTCTTCCTTCAGGGACTGCACATCTTAGCGACAGTCAAAGCACAGAAGGCAATGCAACTGGCAACAGTACAACAGTTGATGAAGGAATGCAGGATGCGGTCGTGACTTCATCTAAACCATTTGATGGTAGCCTGTACTATAGACAATCCAATGTGATGCTTAATGGCAAGCAAAGAAGAGAGATTCCAGTTAATGAGTGGCAACGCAATCAGCACTATGCGTCTAACTTCCCTCTCTCCAGTAGATCTTCCTCTCAAGTTCAAATTAAAGTCCCACCTGCGGAATTGTCTTCTGAGTTATCCACACATAAGCCAGTTATAGCAGGCAGAAATGTTAATGGAGTCGGACCACGTAACAGAGAAAATGCCAGTCATTTGGAAAAACTCAAAAAGAGTCTTTCGTCAAGTGGAAGCCGCACAATGTCCAGCTCTCAGGATGCATTGGCCAATAAATTTATGCAAAGATCAAGGGAATTGTTGCATAAAAAGGAAAGGCATAAAGATGGAGCAGGAAGCAAGAAGGAACATTCTTCGAAATCAGTTTCATTTGCAAATTCTGTTAAGGGCATTGACATGCTAAGCAAGCCAACTTTGCCAGATAAAGAAGAAAAAAGAGATTATTTGAATCGCTCTGTTACACCACAGAAGCCTATGATACAGAGCAATGTGATAATGAGTAGTGGCCTAGGGCAAAACCTGACTGGATGGGGCTTACAAAACAGGGAGATTAAAAGAAATTTTGATCAGAAACCACGGCAACAGACAACAGCAGAGAGGGAAAGTCCCACAGAAAAGAAAGACACCAAATTTGGTGAGAATGGTGATGTCCCTCTTCCACCCTCCCCTCCCACTAGAGATACATGCACCAATAGAGTTCCACATTGCAAGGATTCAGCGCAGAGCTCAGGTTCTGTTCAAGTCTTGTCCCTGTACGATGAACACAGCTTGTTTGCATCAAATTTCCCCAGGAATTCAGGCTTGTTGCCAAGGCAATCAAATGTCAGGATGGAATTTAATGGAAGTAAAACATTGCATTCTAGTGTAGCTTCATCACTTAGACCAAAGAGGGATCAATTTTTGCAACAGTCCAACAGTAAAGTGGATTTGACTGCCAATCATAGTTTAAGGTCAAGTTCACAAAGCAGAGATGCTAGTCTCACAGTTGAAGAATTATTGAGTAGTGGAAGTTTGTACTCAAGTCCAGAAAATTCACCTCCGTCTAAGGCCAGTCAGCCACAGTTTGATAGGAACAGCTATTGTAGCAAGAGAGAACACTCACTTGATGATTTTGTTGATGAAAAGGGAAACATGCTGCAAGATTTGAGGTACAGTACATGTCTTGAAAATTGCTATTGACTAAAAATAACTTTGTATGGCTCAAACTTTGTTATATTGAACGCCTGTCCAATCACTTTCCCTTAGCTATACTTTTTCATTTACTTACTATGTGCAATCTTGAACCCCTGAGATCTCAAGCTATTTGTCCTTTCTCTTAAGAGTTTGTGATAGAAGGGTTCACTTACACCATTTAAGTTTGTTAAACATTTTTCCTTTTGTCTATTCCAGCTTGACCAACTCATTTTCAGTTGATACATCACAAAGAATTTCCTCTGCACTTTGGGCTATGAAGCTTATGGAAGCCACGCGATCATCTAGCCCGAATTCATATCAAGAGCTGCTTGTCAAGGTACGGTGTATGACAATCTTCAGTAGGCAATTAATTAACTAAAATACACTGATGCACTTGAGCAGGATTGTTGGACTTGTGGAATTGAATTTTTAGGTCTCATTTCTTCACCCATGTTTCTTCAGGGTCGCATGTTCCGTCGCTGGTACCAGAAAACAAGGCTGAAGAGACTCATCAAACAAGAAGATGACGTCAAGTTGCAAAGGTATCTTTGCTATTGAGAGATACATTGTAATAACGCATACTAGTATTATGTTTATGAGCTGCATTTTATAAAACAAGAACAGCAACAGAACAACCCTGTTGGCTTAAATTTGTTCTTGTGTAAGATTTAATGAACTAATTTGATTTGTGTTTGTCTATGTTTGGCGAGGAGTGGTGGCCTCATAGTTAGTGCTCTCATCTCCAAATTAAGTGGTCTGGGTTTAAACCTTGGCTTAGGCTAGGGGAAATTGTGTGATCTTCTTGGGCAAGACACTCTCACAGTGCCTCTCTCCACCCAGGTGTATAAATAGGTACCAGCAAACTTAATGTTGGGGGTAACCCTGTGATGGACTAGCATCCCATCCAGGTGGAGTAGAAATAATCCTAGTCGCTTCATGCTACAGAAAACCAGGATGAGCTCTGGTTCTCTGGCTGAATAGGCCACTTGGCTTGTATTCAGACTTTTGACTTTGTTCCACGCAAGGAGTTTTCATGAGACGCTTTGAAATAACTCCAACCCAAATTAAACCACATAAGGAAGGAAAAAACAATAAAAAAGGTTTTTTCGTCTCTGTTACACAGTGCTGTGTCTTTCTGGCAAACAGAGATGCAACAAAAGTGCTTTGAAGCTTGGAGAAATGCAAGATATGCCCAGCAAGAAAAAGCTGACAAGCTACGGAGAAAGCAAATGCTGCAGAAAGGGATAAGTGCGTTAAGATTTGCTGTCAATCAGCACAAGCAATCAGCTGTCGAGGTACAGACCAGGACTAGTGCAAGGATCATGGCAAAGTACTGGCTGAAGGTACAGTATGGAAAGAAACTCTCATTCATTCCACCC
>OMLO01001660.1_pt1 | contig 17320 bp, 15 predicted proteins | sample 1674811 | NCBI WGS metagenome assembly OMLO01 (sample SAMN06265003, study PRJEB25207) | coral metagenome | isolation source: Coral host | place: Mexico:La Bocana,Puerto Morelos, Mexico | collected 2008-11-13 | reverse complement strand
TCAGCTCGCGCGCGCAGATTCCGACAAGTTTGCGCTAGCAGCGCGCGTGGTCATAAAACTATATGGAGCCACCTTAATAGTATTCTCCATTTTTTCAATGGGGTACAAAGTCAGTTCTTGTTTTGTACCTACAGCCCCCTAAATATAAGTTGTGATCCTATACTCGTTTTTTTACTCCTTTTATTGAACAATTTCCCTTAGATTGCTTAAAGGTTTGGCTCTTAATTAAGGGAAGCTGTTAGTGGACAAAGGAATCTTAAAAGCATTTCTGTTTAAATACACTATAGTAACTTATTAGTTAGACCAGAATTTTTTTTATTGGAATCATACAACTGTGGCTTGTATCCTTATTTGCGACCCGGCGCTAGAGCTTAGAACTAAACAAAACCGGCTATCTACCGGATGCGTTTGACAGGAAACCAAAGAGAAGAATATCCATTTGCTTTGTTCGTATTGGTTTCTTTTTTCAAAATTGCTTCCTTTGTTTTTGGTATGTTGTATACAAAATTGTTAATAACGCATGACGTTTCCAAAAAACGTTTTAATTATGTTCTCTTACTGTGAACTTTAAACCAAACTATTTTAAGATAAAACAAAGGCAATGTAATCTAGGGACAGCTTGTGTTGTGGGAGTTTAATCAGTGTGGGCTCTGAAAATGGAGAACTTAACAAAACGTCGCGAGCTAAAACTGACTACTCAAAGTGGCATTTAATGTGAAGTCAACGTATAAATAGATAATCAGCTGTTAAGTTGTTGGACCAACTTTGACCTTACAGTCGTATCTCCCAAGACACCAGCAAACACAAACTCGGAACGATTCATACAAATGCTTCAGTTTCATCATCACAAATTGTGAGTTGGAATGAATGTCTTGAGTCTTGACACAGGTAAAGTGTCATCATCACCAGAAACTCTGTGTCTCTTTTGAGATTCCCAGAACTACAATTGATATTCCATTTCTCGACGAAAGATTGCTCCGAATCGCCAACGTCTCTGTCCAATCTGTACAATGCTTTTATCTTTTTGCTAAGCAGTTTACGCTGCTCTTTAAGAACTCGACAATTTTCTTTGACAGTCCTCTTTTTAGTGGGTTTTCGTAACTTCTCTCTAGATTTTCTCCAGATCTCGTCTCCGGCCTCAAACTCCGATCCGCTTCCAAAAAGAGATTTCAAATAAGATAGTAAAAATCCAGCCATTTCGAATTCAGGGGAGTTTTCATCGATTTCAGAATTAACGTCACTGTATGTGTCCATAATGACTGCCATGAACATATTCAGTAAGAAAAACTGAATCGCTATTACAAACAAAGAGAAAAATAATGGTCCAAGCACAGGCTCGGCATGACTCAGATCCATAAAATACGCCTTTCCTAATGTCATGGCTAATGTAGTTTCCGACGTCGATATAAAATCAGCAAACCCCTCAACCTGGCTTCCAAAGACAACGTAGCCGAAGATATTAAAGGCTAAAACCCACAGCAAAGCTTCCATCCCCAGTGGCAGCAAACCCTTGGCAGCTCGTGAAATTGTGTGTCCGAGTACTGCGATGTGTCGATTAAAGTTTAAAAGTTGGAGAAATTTCAAAGTGGCGATGAAAACAATGGAACTTATAACGTAAGTGCTAATTTCGTCCCATTTTATTGCGTAGTGAAAACTTATAAAAACGAACGGATTTTCTTGAACTTTGTTGATGGTCCATTTTGTGTTTAGAAGTCGAATGAAGAACAATCCGACAGCAGAGAAACATAACACAGTCTGGGCGACATCAACAACATTCCACAAATTTTTGAAGAAATCCTTTCGTTTCTTAAATACCTTTTTGCAAGTAACGTAGAAAACAATAACAACTGTCACAACGGCGACGAACTCGCAGAATGCTTTCAAAGCAGTCCAGGTACCGACATGCTGATAGAGACGGAACGTATCAACCTTCACATACGTCGAAGCACCACCGGTTCCTGTCAACTCCACCAGGTAGGTCACACTGCTGAAAAGATTGGCTGGGGCGTTAAACACAACCAGCTCGACAAACACTCCACGAGTGTACTTATCAATCCAGTTATAGGTTTGTAAATCAAGTATCACTCCCTTGGCTTGTTCCATGTAATAACCCAAGTCAGCTGTATATCCCCCTCCACTATAAACCGTCTTGCTTCCCCAATAAGGCAGTCCGTTCAGTGTTGAAGCTGCCTGGTATCGCCAGGGAATCGGACAAGCAGAGAAGGACAGATCAGCGGTCTTCGCCCAACCAGGTAGGAAAAAGCCTTTTTCCTCGTCAAGAACGGAATAAGAACCATCACAGGTCAAGTTAAAGTATTTGACATATTTTCCTTCGCAGACTCCTTCAGAAAGAAAAAAATGATCAAATTTTCAGACGATTTCCTATCATAATTGTCCCAATAAACAATAACTACGTATGTAATGTATTTAGACCGGTCTCGGGTTATTTAAGCTTCTTCGATCTCCCGGACTGATTAGATGGTACGGCAAATACAAATGTATTGCTGTTTCCATCATAGTTAAAGAAGGTAAGTTTTTGTTCGCTTTTTGGCCTTGACCCTGCACTAAACACAGTAGTTGTTTACTCCGTACTGAGGAACTAACCAATAGAAACGTTTTCAGTATTCATGCGTAGTGTATAAGCGCAAAAGAAAAGATTGCGCACGATCGTGGAACTTCCAACATAGATCTTAGCATCTGTTTTGTTCCTTTACTGTTTGCGGGGCTTCATAACCATTTCCCTCCATAAACAATGTTTCCACCACAAATCGTAGAATCTGTGGGAGACCTTTTCTTCCTCGGCTTGTCAACCATGAACCACTTGAGAACCACAAGAGAATGGATTACACAATGTTTGATGTCAGAAACTACTTGACCTTTTACATTATTGTAATTGAGTTCTGCACAACTGAATTAGAAACGTTTCATTTAATCTAAGAAGAACTGTGTGGTATTTCAGTAAAAATGAAAACTATTTGCGTTTCACAACAAAGAAAAAAAGCAGTTCTTCCCAAAATAACGATAGCGATTTGAAAGCTTAGTACCTTTTTGGGTTCGGAGTTGCCTAAGACGAGGCATACCAACAGTGTACAGATATTTGTCATCAGTAAAGCCGTCGAATATGTCTTCCTGACCATTGTACCACTTTTTATCAAAAACAAATGGCAGCAAATCACTTTCCACGAAAAACCAAAGATTCTTGATATCATTTGTCTAGAAAACGAACAAGAACATAACATCAGACTCCCTCCATCCCTATCAATGGAATAGACCATTTTCCCTCTTCATTCCCATTTTATGCCAGATCGTTCCGCACAAAATCTACTGAAGAACTCGCTCAGTAGTAAGGCTTCTCAAAAATAACTTGATCAATAACAAAATAGGAACATGTGATTTTCATCCTACATTATTAGACTCTCATTCTGCAAAAATTAGGGAACGTTGAATATTGTTATGTTGAAATAAAGCCTTACCTGTCTGCTAAACACGTTTCTCAGATAGCTGCTCTGTGTGAACGCATCAGGGTCTCGGGCAGAGTAACTTATCACTAACAGAGATGACAAAAATAACACATGAAAGATTTGTTCTTTCAAGATAGTAAAGGCTTTCATTTCCAATAACTTATATTTTCTGGCCTTTTTAACTAAAGCCTCGTCTGGAGGTTCAAATATGCTACTTGGTGTTTTGATCGCTTCTTCCGGTTCAAATTCCAACTGCCGTCCAGGCCCTTTGCTGCTTGTTTTTCTGTCGAAGGAATTTGGGTTTTCTTCAAAGTCGTTAGGCAGTTTCTTTATAATTGAAGAGATGATTAAAGCAGCGAGGAAAATCTTTAAGGGCTGCGTAATAAATGCGTCCTGAAAAAAGGAAATAAGCATCGATGAGAGCCACTTGTTGGAAATCTCCTTTCCCCACTGCATGCTGTAGAACAAAGTAAATGTCGCCGCAGTCATAATTATTATAATACACATAAAATATGCGATGAAGATAAACCAGTGTGGTAAGCGTGGGCCAGATACTTCTGTGTTTTTCTTGTCAGGGACGTCGTTCACAGACCAGTCGTCACTGGCTCCGACCGCGTTTCTATTGCGCGAGCACGGCCTAGTGTATTTTGAACTGACTGTTGCCTTTGGTTTCAGATTTCGAAATATTTGTAAGACGATAATGTTTAATGGAAGAGCGATCAAACTGCTCTGTACTCCAATAATTACTTGGCGGAGACTGAACGTCAGGGGTCCAACAGAAACAGTTGAGTTATCTGGCGTGTTGCCAATGTTGTAAAACATGGCGTTTGTTATCATGGCGCTAAACAGAATTGACATACAACATGTCAGTCTTTGAACACGTGTAAACCCACTCTTAGAGGGTTTTGCCACAACTGAGATCCACAAGTGCCCATCAAATATGTCTTTCGATGTCTTCGTTCGAAACAAAATTCCAAAACTCGTAAGTTCCTTGGCGTCGCTTACTTGTAACACCCGACTGACTGAGCCGTCTCCTTTCTCTAGGGCAAGCCAGCGGTCACATACAAAAATGTATCGTTCGCTAGTTTGAGTATTCCGAATAATGACGTAACTGAGGTACCAAGATGAGTCAATGCCCGACAAATCATGCCATATCTTGAGGTACAGTAGTTTTCCCAGATTTTCCGGTAACAATAAGAGAAATTCGTTGGTAGATCCTCTTGAAAAAAGAACTTTCTTTTCATCTGTAAGAGCAATGGGATTGCTTTGTCCTTCTTCGCCTACCAACATTATGAACACGTTGGCTGATGTACCAGAGCCTCGCCATGAACCTGTTTGGATTATGAGCTCATAGGTGTTCTGGGTGATATCACCATTTGTAATTATTGTAGAAATGCCCTGAAATTAGCAAGCAGTAAATACATCATTCATATGCAAGATAAAAACTTTTAAGTAATATCAAAACTGATCACTTATTACCAAGAACATGTCATAGAAACTGCTCAAACATCCGTAAGTCTGTATCCACTTTTAAAACTTCAAGGCCACTGTCGACAAAACGCGAGTTCACGCCGGGAATTTTATTTCTGCTTGGATCATGCAGTATTCACTCGGTAGGAGGGAAGTATTGCTTATTAGCCAGAGATAGTGAACCAATCAGATTGCTTGACAGACTGAGTGTGTTTATACTAAATTGAGATATTTCACAAGAGTTCATTGATGAAAAAAGCAAATTCACCCAATTTTCAGCCTCGGGATATGACTAAAACTTTGGAATATATTACACAAAGTGAAGAGACTTTTCAATTGAGTCGTACAGCAGGTCTACAAAGGAAGGAGAATGAATCCACCAAAACTTGGTGTTTAACTAAGGAGAATAACAGGCCCTTGTAGACTGTCACGTCATAGAAGTCAACATGACAATAATGACAGTAATGTGGACGTCACATCACACTCGCCATACATGGAATTCTAGATGAAAGCAATTCTATGGAACAATGCAACTGTGTCATACATTGTTACGACTCAACGTAACAATGAAAAAATCTTCTTAATATGCCATTTCATTACATGTTCATCTTATGACTGAGCTGTACGTAGCTTACAATGCAAGCTTTGCCGGAAATCTTGCCTACAAAAAAAAAAAACATTGGATTATACTGCACAATGCAGTTCCAATGTTCAGTTTTAGACTCCGTACGCGATTAAAGCTTTATTTAAGAGACAAATGTAACAAAACAAAGTCAACTTACGATGGTCTCGTCTCGCTTGTCCATTTTTCTCAACCACATCACCAACAAAATATAGATTGCAAATGCTGTAACAATGGTTGCCAGAACAGCGATATTGTCAGATAAGTTCTTGAATCCCTCGAACACTTTATCAAAGTCAATTGGATTCGGGGCAGTGACGAATCCTGCTCCAAATGATGTCAAATGATTACAGAGACAGTGGACCCGATCAACTCGTGTATTGTTTCCAGCCTATAAATAAAATCGAACTGTGTGGTCTTAATGCAGAATTGTCCCAGTCATTAAATGCCCAGTAATTAAAATAATACATACACCGCTTTCAGAAGAAGTATAACAACACGATAAAAATCAGTATTTAACGAAGTTTCCTTTCCCTCTGAGTTGTTAATAAGGTTTTTGTGCTGCTTTGTATTAATGAACCGAAACGCCAAGCTAAACTTAGCACTGACTTCATTAGGGGTCATCTTTTGCCCTAAATGGACTATTTTGTGTCCTAACATAGCTAAAAGTAATTTCATAATCAGAAAACGATAATTTGAGCTCAGCCAAATGACGTAGCTCACGATTTCTAGGCATCTGATCGGTGTAGAAGTGAACTACACTCCTAGTATCTTACTTACCTTACATCCTTTAGATGTCCATGTATCATTTTTTTCGTCCCAAAACATACACGGTGATGAAAAACTATTAACGGTGTAATTAATGTCTCTCTCAGGGTTATACACGGGGATCTGTATTTTGTATTCTTCCTGAGGCCCAGTTGTAGGCCGAGGTGGAGGGTCCTTATGCTCTATACAAGAGCGTCTGACACGCACACCTTCTGTACAAGACCTACGCCCACGTGATTGTGTACTGTTGGAATGTTTTGAGGCTCGATAGGAAACGATTCCCATATAGTATTCACCAGGTATTGATACCAAAGATGCGTCTATGAAGACAGAGTAAGGGTCATACTCGCAAATCTCATAACCGCTTTCAAGATTTGTACAGGATGTAAAGTCTGGTACAACTGAAACAAAGTGATCCCCTCCTACCAGAGGCCGTTCTCCGTGCCGCCAATAAATTTCAAACAATACGTCGTTGTTATTAGGTGTAATCTGAATGATTTTTGGTTCTCCAACATTCGCTATGTCAAATTTATGATATGAAATACTCCCATTCTCTCCTTTCATAAACGTTGGACTAGGTTTGGTCAGTGACTCGACATTGCGAGGAATAAACAAACTGATTTCATTTTGAAGGAAAGATACTTCTAGAACATTCTGTTTGTTATCTTTGAGTAAAACGGTCAGCACGTGAGAAGAAATGGTCATTGAAGTGTTGTCCCATGTAAACGGATTGCCGGGAAAAGCAAGCACCTGAAAGGAAAATGAAAAGACTGTTTGTACCTCTGTTTGAGACAGTTTAAACTAACACCCTCAAATGACTGGTTGAAAATAAAGTAGAAAGAGACATTGCATTCAGTTTTTGTTGACATCTTTAAAGGAAATAAGTTCATTGCTTTCTCGTACTTGTAAATCCACATTTCCACCAGCCAGATTTCCAGCCAGCACTTCGGTAACGCTAGGAATGTGAACGGACACCTCCCCATTTCCAACAGTGTGTTCTCCTTCAACGTCGGATCCTATCTTCTGCAGGACCAGAGACATTTGTGGAACAGACATAACCAGAGGTTCATCTCCTACAACAGCCAGGGAACTCAAGATGTCAGTTACATTACTAAGCGTCGTCATGGCCTCCAAGGCAATCGATCGTGCCTGAAAATAATTTTACAAACGACCCAAGAATTAAAATAGCATAGAAAACGTAGTTGTTATTTTATTATTATTATCATTTTTTGCAGCACTCCGGAAAGGTGTTGCGGTTCAGTTAGAGAATCTTGTTCATGGGAATTTGCAGCTTGATTAAAGGTGATCACTACATGAGTCAACTGGATAGGATGCTATTCTATCGCAGGTCCCTAGGGTTTTGAAGGTACCTTTACATTTGCCTGTAATTTGAGGCGGTATGTGTTTTTAGGAGTCTTGCCAATGCAAGAAAACTATACAAACGTTACGCCAGTGCAACTCCCGAAAGGCTGTAGTTAAAATTTTGTCGGCCTTTCAAACCTCACTTCTTGGCGAAAAAACTTTAGTCTTTGCATGCTTGATGACATATCTCTCTTACCTTTTCTCTTGTAGTATTTAATGACAAGTGGCTATCATTGGTTCCAGACTCCATTCTGGCAGAGAAACTAGCCGCCATGACGACATTGACTATGCCCGTTTCTATTATGACTGCTGTGTCCTTGATATGACTCGCAAGAGTCCTCCTATCATGTGATTTTTCCTTCACTAGAACTGCCATTTCTTGGAATTGATTTAAGCTCATTTCCTGAAATTTTAAGAAAGCTGCTTACAGTATAAACATTAGGTATAAAACAACAATTGAACAAGAGTGTAACAAGGGTGACACGATCGCGAATGCCATGCACCGGATGATGGAAGGCTTGTTAGCCAAAAATTAACACTAGGGTGGATACATTGAAACGTGACAATGAAAAAAAAAAAAAACATTTTGAGCGGAGAACTTAAACTTGAACCCAGGTTTCAAGTCGAGGTCCTGATTACTCCTCCGTATTTGATTTACAAGGGCGGCAAAGACTGAACCATTCATAAAAATACGCACCAAAAGAAAATTTTGTCAACATTATAGAAAAACTGTAGGGAAAACTGTGAAGGCTTTTAATCATAGTACGTTTGGCTAGTTCCGCAAGCACCATGACTGGCGAGAAAGATGACACTATCTTCTCCGCTAAGGATCGGCTGTTGTAATACCTTATATTCGTAATCATTAAAGTTTGTACTCCCAAGAAGGCTGGATCTTGACCTGGTTCTTTTCTTTTCTTGCGTGATCCACCTCGAAGCTCGTGTTTCTATCTCGGTTCTTGTACTGAGTAACGTGCGTGTATTCTCTTCGGATATGACCATTTTAAACGTTTTAGAACAAGTACGGTGTATGTCCTCACCTGAACGCCTACAGTAACCTCTTCCTTAACAAGAGTTGCTTGACTTAAGGCCGATCCTATCTGCTTGACATCCGACAGAGACGATGCTGTTTTATTCGTGAGAATAGTTCCAATTGCTGTTCTCATCTATGAAAACCAGAACAAGGCATGTATGGATCTTTGAATTACATACGTTGCAATAAAATGAAAGTATTATAATGCCGGATAGAGACCACATCAAAAAATCAGTGAAAGTTACGATTAAGTTAATAATAACTAAGATTGTTTCTCGTCAAAAGAATATCCCAGAAGTAACTGAAATACTAGAAAGCAACGACTGATGGCCGGCCGGAATGAGTGAGCGACTGACTGACTCACTGAGCCACATGTTTGACTCACTGTCTTGCTGACTGACTGGTGAGCTAACTGACTGACTGACTGACACTTTCTGATTATTTGTTAAAATTTCAACCTATAAGCTGTTTGACTGAATAAATGACTGACTAGTTGACTAACTGACCGGCTAATAATTGACTGACTGGTCAATCAATCCATTCGCTCAATCCGTCGTTAAAGCTATCAATCGACTGATTGGTTAGTTGGTTTGGTAACCTATGAATTGATTGATCGCTCGATCGCTTGATTGATTAAAGAGGAAATACTATCAAATTAAAAAAAAAAACACTACTTCTCCATACCTCTTTCTTTCGTACCTGGCTGCTTTTTAGGGCTTGAGGTATTGCTTTGACCAACTAGCTCTCAGTTTAAAAAAGGAAAAGAGTAGGTGGCTCTTACAGATACTCACTTGCTGTCGTTCTTCCTTTCCTGTGGTTCCATTTTGTTGAGCATAAAAGTTCAGGACTGAGACAATTGCGTTCACTTCACGAGTGGCTTCTTGGATCTTGCCCACTTCTATTAAGGAAGACAGTGACTCTTTTACAAAGTTCTGAAACTTTCTGAAGGTCTCATTCTGTGCGTTTTTGCGCAGTTGCACCTGAAATATATCAAAAGAGGAAATACCATATTGTACCGGACAAGCACTAAGCATGGTTTCTGTTACAAAATCAATGGGTAGCCAGAAGTCCTAAATATACAAATTGGCTAGTCAGTGTTTTATAAAGTCAAACAAATTTCAAAACGGTCTTAACCCTATTTCGAAATTTTCTGCAAAATTTTCAGCGCTGTGTAACATATGTCACATTCATGACATTCGTGATTTTAAAACACAATGTCCAATCCACTATTTAACATTCACATTATATATTTTCATTCACATACCTTGACATCGACTTTTGTCGTAGTGTACGTTTTGTGACTATCAAAAATCTGGACTTGAAAATCCAGTGCAAAATTATTTTCCACATCTCCAACTGGAAGCTTCGTAAAGAAAACAGGTGTGAGGCCATCATACAGTAGAGACACGACTCCATACGAGTTTCGATACTGAAACTCGTATGAAAGTGGAAGATCTTTGTCAGTCCATCCTTCGCACTTAAAGGAAAAAACTGTCTCGTAAGAATAGCCACTGAGCTGGTCCACAGAACAGTTTCCACCACTTGGGGGTTTGTTCACACTGAAGACTAATTCACTGTATGCATTTGTTCTACCTGGAACCATTCCAACAACGGACACCTTGTAAGTATTTCCAGGGTGAAGAGTGTTCTCCAGGAGATGAACCTGATTAATTTGTCTATTGTCAAAACCTATAAATTCTGTCCAAACAGACTTGTCTTCTTCCTCATATATCTCGTAAACATGCCACTGATATCGTACTTCCACAATGGCTCCTGATTCCGCTGTGTCAATTTGAGCTTCAAGAAGGAAACCTTCCGATGGATTAACTGTTGCATCGCAGTTTCGTTTACACCTGTTTTCAAACAAATGCGCTTGTTATGAACATGGTACCGAGTAAATACAAACACTATTAATTACCAAAACTATACACAAAAGCAATTAAATTGCGCGTCGTTCGTCTCTGCCAAGTAGAAGTACCATAGCTAGAGAGCGAGAAAGAAAACTACTTGAAGTACATGTATATGGCAAGTCTTAGTCGGACTATTAAGAGGTTTCATGGGTAGCCTTAGCTATCTAATTTAATGCCTCTAGTTACGTTATCAGGTCCTTATATGTGATAAAGTCAAACCTCTCTACAACGGCTACCTTGGGGACGGCTGAAAATGACCGATATAGATAGGTGGCCGTTGTACAGAGGTAGCGGTGTAGTGTAACATCCTTTTGGGGGGAGGGGAGTAATATTTTTTATATTTACAAATTGCTGACTGTAACATATAAATACCCAACACAATCAAAATATAACAATAAAACAAAAAAAGAACAAACAAACAGAAACAGGGACCAACGACGCGCACATCAAGTTTCGTCACCTTTCACAACTTTTTTTATGATAGTCCTACTGATGAGGTAAGGGAATTTTGCGTTCGAGAAATTGGCGGCTACTTAATTGAAAATGATCTCAGTTTTGTCTGAAGTATTGTTTCTTGAATATATTATAAAGAGCAAAGTGCCACGTTCACGGATCAATATAAGTCTGCACAGGAGAGTGTAAAGCCTTGTTTGGAGGTTTACGGTACAAGATATATGTGTTATTTGTGAGTAATATATATATTTCTACGTCTTTACTTACTTAATCTTGATCACTGGCGGATAACCATCAACAATCTTTACCACTTGAGTGAAGTTAGAGATTCGAAAATAACTGTTTACTGTTTTAGAAACGAACAGCACTATTGCGTATAATGAATGCAGCTTGAGTTCGCCGGTGTATGGTATCTCGATAGATGATCCTGCCTTCATTAAAATTCCTCTCCTAGAACCATTACAGAAACTAGATGCATTGTACGTAGAGGCACTGGAAAGGGACGCTTCACTAAGTACCAAATCTGCTTGAATCTCCAAGGAAGCATTTTGGCAGAGCCAGTAGAAATGTAAACCATGCTCAGTCTCATCAGCATCGTTGATGACGTCAGGATCGCGGGAATCAGACCCGTAAAAAGTGTGAGGCTTACCAAAGGCTCTCTCAGTTAAAGTCCCCCCTTCGATTGATGCTATTAGAGGATTTCCTTGTATTTCAATGTAGCCTTCCATAACGCTGTATACCTCGTACTGTCCTCTCATGCTAACATTTAACCTTACCACATAGACACCATATGTCAAAGTGTTTTCCTGTATTGTTAGTTTTTCGAGTTGTTTGTTATCTGGGTTAAGATCTGTGTAATTTCCAACTTCATACCCAGACAAGGACACTTGAGCAAGACTCCAGGTAATATCCTTATGACTAGTTGCCCTGCAATCAATTTCAATCTCAGAGTGAAAATAAGCTATCTGCGATGGCGTAATAGTAAGGCGAAAACTAATGTCCTTCTCAAACTCTGGCACCGATACGGTCGGAAAATTGCATGGTATCTTTACCACAAGTGCCTTGTCATGCACTACGAAATGTGAGACCAAATTCCATGCTTGTAAACTTACATCGTAACTGCCCAGTGAGGCGTAGTTGTGTTCAATGGAAAAGTTATTCTCTACAAGGTTCGTGAATATCACTGATGGTTTTTCATGGGCGCAATCTGCGTGGCCAAAACCAAAAGCATTTCCATCACCAACAGAAACAATAAAGCAAGAATTCGTCCCTTTGTACTCAGTTGAAACATTGAGAATAACTGACTCATCAATTGTCCTAGGGCAGTTATTACTGAAAGAAAGGCTTTTAATCGGCAATTGTACAGCAGCGACAGATGTATGGATCGCATAACCAAAATTGTTAGAGCAATTAACAAAAACTTTGAAAATGCCAGTTACTTTGTATGTGTGGTAGACTGATGACACGTTTTGGAAAGATGATGTTTGAATGAAATTACCATCTCCGAGATCCCAAAAGCATAAATACGGAAATCCGTCGGTAACGTTTAGTATCATTTGCGTTGGCTCGGTGAAGTTGGCTGGTAAGATATCCAGAGTTACCTTGCCCAGTGTCATAACTTTGTTAATGTAGATAGTTTTCCTGACCTCTACCGTACTAATGTTATTATAAACGAAGACACTAATGTTCTTTGCACCACTTTCCTGGTACTTCAGAAATAGTTCCGTCGACCTTTGCGTGAAGTTGGTTCCATCTCCCATAATGAACAAAAGCTCTGGGTTAGAACCATTCCAGATATCTAAAGATACTTTAATCTCATCCCTCTGGTAAATAATTTCAAAAGGCCCACAGTTCTTTACAACCAGACACGAAATGTTAATTGGAATTTCAACAACAACACTTTGAAACACGCTGACGTTGCTTAACTCATTCCTGGCCATTATAATGACGTGAAACACTCCGGGAGCGCTATAGATATGCGAGTTATTTCCTTGCAAGGTCCCTCGAACTCGAGAAAGTAAATGCGTCTGCGTTGAATTATCGCCGTAATCGACAGATATGCGAACCGTTGTACCTGAGTCTATTGTCCAGTTAATAAAATAAATATCTCCTAGGGCAATCGCTGTAGTCAGTTTGTTTACTTTAAAGCCTGTAACAGGATCTTGTACAAGGATAGGGCGCCTTGTGTAAGAATGATTTTGAAGTTGTAATACAAGCTCGAATAAGCCAGTTGTATTGTAGGTGTGCTCCATGACGCAAAGAGAGGTGTCGGTGACATAGCAGTCTCCGAAGTCCAAACGCATTACTCTCCCAGTGCAGTTATCCACCCGTATAACAACTGGTGTGTTTGTTGCCACAACGGAAGGAGCTGTTATGCTGAGTGCTGAAAGTTCGATAGAGGAAACTTAATTTTTTAGCAGCCCTATTTCATGAACTAAATTTACGGTATGTCTGGAACGGCCAATTCCATCCATGAGAGCTCCTGCAGGAGATCACGGTAGTTGTATACATCAGAACAAAGGCACACGATGATGAATGCAACTACCACGATTCCTTGCATGGGCGTCTCATAGAGAGAGCTACCAATTAGCCTCATGCTGTGGTGCGGCCCTTGCCAACAAAGTCACACGCAGTCGCCTGTTTTCAGAACAATCAATTTGGGTACAGACTTCTGCTGGATTACTCAAATATGCTCTTTTATAATCTTTTATCTCATTAGGAAGATTGTAACTTTTATTTTATTTCTAAATTTTATTTTCTTTATTTTTTTTTTATTCAGTTTTATGTGAGGGTGATGTACTGTATATGGAATTTGCGCTATATCAATTTCAATTATTACTCAGTATTATTTACTCATTAGCGTACGGAGTGTTTTAAGCAAAAGTACAGGTTAGTAAATAACATTTTAATATGTTACAGACTGGCTCCCCCTCGCTGTACTTGAGGCAAACTGACTCCTCGTGTTTAACGTAACGTTTTTTTTTATGTTGTATATCATATTATTTCTGAGCAACTTGTTTGTACCTTCGTGTGTTTTCCGTCTTCGGACTTCCCCTGAAGCTCTGAATCCTACTACGAACTCTCCGAAACTATTTGTCGGTCTCTTTCAGCTTTTGTTTGTTTTTTTGTTTGTTTGGTAACAGATTTTGACAAATTGTTCCATCAACCACAGGATAGGCAGAAAATCTGTCTAAGATTACAATGGCGAAGCACACTCAGCTTTGAAACTAACATGTGACAATCCTTCATACTAACAAATAGTTTAACATCCCACCTGGACAAAGATGCGTGTTGCAATACTTTTCCTCTTTATCAAGTCCCAAAGATGAACAATTCTCACCGCCATTTTGTTCCTTTGGATTGTTACAGATGCGTTCTCTATATTGTAGTCCGCCTGCGCATGAGGCACTGCACGCTGACCAAGCAGACCATTCGGCGTATCCACCATTGACGACGTCAACTAATTATGATTTCAAAATAAAACCGGTACAACTTGTCAGTACAGCTTGTCACGTGTCAAGCTCGATTTCCTTTTCAGTGAAAATTAGTGATCTCGGACGTTACAGCAAATGGCTAACTTTTCCCTCCCAACCGGTTAAAAATGATTCCTTTAATTAAATGTTTCTCTCGCAGGGATGAAAAAAAAAAATGACTGGTCAAATATACTTTCAGCAGATCCGTCAACATTTTCAGTCCAAAATTAACCAAATTGCAATCTCTCAGGTATTTATATCGCTCTCGTACAGTCTTAGTTAAAAACTCTTTCACAAACCGTATGATTTAACATACCATCACATCCGAGAATTTCTACTCTCATACAGATTTCTTTGTGCCAGGACTTCACGTGAAACTTGATGAACCGTAGTGACGTGGGATCAAGATGGTGCGTAACTGCAGTGAACTGATCAACATTGCCTTTAAAAACCTGTCATTAAAAAATACGCAGTGAAGATATTATATCTCGTTCGATCCCCAGTAAAAGCTCACGTAATAAAAGGCACTTTATTAGACTATAATTCTACGATGATGATTCTAAAATTTAATAATTGTAACAAATTGGCATTTCTGGTCCCAAAAGCGAGTGAAACGTTAAATAGGATTTGAAAAATTAGAATATTGCAATTTGACAGTGATACGGGAATAAATCAGTTGACCAATTAAACAGGATTAAAGTGTCATATACCTTTGTCGCCTTTTATTATTGTCATTATCGTTACTTTTGTCGTTGTTGATGCTATTGTTGTTTTTGGTTACAATTTGAGACGAGATCAGAGAAGCACAAGACACCTTGAAAGCTTGAAAGCTTGAGCTAGGCCAGTCAATTGTAAATGTTCAGATAAATAAGATACACTACACCTTAATTTTCCCATCAACCATGTAAGGTAGCAAATTGTTCAATCCATGTGCCGTAGACAGCGTATATTCGGTGACCCACTTTGCATCCTTTCCGTGCTTCCCTTGGGTCGATATCCCAGTCACTCTTTTTTTTCCTCCGAGGTCAATGAATAGATATTCCCCTGTTATGTTGTTGGCAGCACACCAGCCTCCACCACCAATCAGACGGTTTAACCGTGCACTCCAAGGCTCGTTGGTAAAGTTGTAGCTACTGGCTGTGAATGAATCGTCCAACAATTCCCCATTATTCACACCCAGAGGGAAGCCACAAACTGCAAATAAAAGACAGTAGCTCACCAGCTGTGATGTTGGTGTATATCAACGCATTCAAAACGAAATTCAGATGCTGCAAGATGGCATGGGCTTTCAGGCTACGGGCTCTTTATGTTTAACTGACGAAAGTAAAACAATTTCTTTTAGGCAGCTTTTGCTATGAAGCTGGCAACTTTTAACCAACACTGACCAGAATGATGTTACCTAGGTGATACCCTGTTTCGTACCTTGATAACCATATAGTTCAACTTTCATGCACACGTGATTAAACCACGTGATAGGAAGAAACCTGACATAGCGAGCTTTTATTTCGTGGCTCATTCCATGTTTGATGATGCCATGGTCGTCGATGTTCCCGCGGAATACCTAAAAAAAATGTCGTAGAAAGTTTGAGTTATGTCCAATTAGCTATCCCCGACCAGTAGTGCAGTTTCATTGCTTTCTTTCATCAGGTAAGGACTTGTTTGTTGTTGTTGTCTTTCTTGTTGTTGCATAAGTTCATCATACGGTGAATGCTTTTAACAGCTACTAGAAATATTTTGCTTATCAGAATGAAAAAGGAGCGAAAATTTTCTGAAGAAAATAAAGTTCCGTGAAATTCACGTACAAAACACCATTTTAAACACAAGCAAATGCTTTTTTTTTTCATTCTTGTTATGCATGAATTTTACTGGCACCCGGTAAATAAGTAAATACAAGTATAAAGTAATGAAAAATACACTACTGGTCAAAAACTTTAAAAGAAAAAAAAAGTTCACGCCACCTTTACAGCCTCATTTTCCATGTACAATTCCCACGAAGACCCATCCAAACTGTACGACAAATTGTACTGCGTCACCCAGCAACTATCATTCATCACGTGACTACCTTGAGTGGCCACTTGAGTGATGTTATGTATAGTTCCTAGGTCAATCTGTAAGTACTGTTGGCTGTTATCTTCTCCCGCGCGCCAAGCTTCACTCTGGAAGCCAACATCTAGGCGGGCTCTCCAAGGCTCGTTACCTGGCCCTGCATGGCTAGAGGCTGTCATGGCTGAATTATTAATCTTTTGTTTCTGAATTCCCAGAGGCGTACTTCGACCTGGTGATTTCAACAAAAATTGGTAAGGCATTTCTGTCACAGAATGTTAAGAACACATATCACTTCTGTGCTACTCGTCTTCAGTCTTTCGTTCTTTATTGTTTTGCTATAAATAGTTCCACTTGCGTTATATACATACCCCTACTCCGTATATCCACTCGCATACACACATGACCAACCCAACTGACTGGATGGATCCTGATAAAACGCGCCAAAACTTGTTTCATAAATTGACGGGTCACAATGGACGTGCTGTTATTATTTCCTTGGAAAACCTACAAATGAAAGATACATTACTGATTTAACTTATTTAAATTCCCTCGGAAAACGTCTGTGATGACAAAGGCCTATGAAACGGAAACTGCTCATTACATTTCCATATACTCTGGAAGGCTGGAAATTCTCATAACTTTAATACATAAAAAAGAGAGTATAAAAAGACCGGCCATAAAACAGAACGAAGCCCTTTCTCCAAACAACAGCTCAGGAATTTCTC
>OMLO01001659.1_pt1 | contig 17322 bp, 11 predicted proteins | sample 1674811 | NCBI WGS metagenome assembly OMLO01 (sample SAMN06265003, study PRJEB25207) | coral metagenome | isolation source: Coral host | place: Mexico:La Bocana,Puerto Morelos, Mexico | collected 2008-11-13 | reverse complement strand
CTTCAATACACCTTGGGTTTCAATCAAATGTTCTGTGTCGTCTGAACTACGTCTCACAAACAACCCCAAACTTAACAGCGACGAAGAGGTGCATAAATTAATGATGTTTGTTTGCTCAAATTTCAGTTTCTCTTTTAGCTGTTATGAGTTAGCTCGATTTACTTAATGACAATTTCAAATGGCTCGGGGATGATGACTCAATCATCTTGAAAAAGTTAGTTTACAAATTTGGTTTTGTAGAGGTGGGAGTTTCTGTTTCTGTTTCCTTGACACTTTGGTAAGATTTTAGTTATCATCATTATTGGAGAATTTGAAATTTGAATTTGCCGATTTTGAATTGAATTTTTGAATTTGCTGAGTGTTTGAAATCTTGGCAAGATCTCAGTGAGATCTCTCTGAGAAAATTTTGCAGGGGTAGATATGAATCTTTAATTAGCACAATCTTTTTTTATATCAGGAATTTGTAACTCAACTTTTTTTGTGGGTTTAAGGAGGTCTGAGTGTATATAATTTAATTATCACTAATTATTGCTGCATTCTTTGTACATTCATACATAAAGTATAAGATTATACAATGAATACCTAATTACCACAAAATTAATGTTGATGATAAACATTCAAAGTACTGGGTATAATGTTATGATTCATGTTAAAAGTAAGTTTAAACTCACCATTTCTCATTCCCTGCAATGTACTTCTCCAAACATTCCAAATACTGCCAGAATGTTAGTAGGTGATTTTCTTCACAATATTCTTGCAGAACCTTTGGATCCCAACCTTTTCCCATGGCATGTACAAACTTCTCAAGAATGACAGCAATTTCTTCTTTTTCAACTTTAGAAATTTCTTCAATATCCAAGATATTAAAAACAAGAAACTGCTTGAATGCAGCATCTTCACTTATATATTCATGGTCAGAACATTTGAAGAACTTCTGTTGTACAATTGTCCAACAGAGCTTGTGGACTTTGGAGTAATCTATTGTTCCTGCTTGGGCTGTTAATAAAAGAAAAGAATTTGTGAACTCAATATTGTATATTGCTTCATATTTGATTATTTCCAACCTGAGAAATAACTTTAATTTAACCGCAGTTTCTGTCTCCATCGGAAATCATCCGTCGATCATGTAGAAGTGGATGTATTAAAAGAACTAAAATATGATCCGTATTAGGTAAACAACGTCAACTCTCAACGTAAACAATATGTTTTAATTCAGTGAGCTAAAAATGTTCTACCCTCTACTTTAACTCAATGAATATATAACGTAAGCTCAGGTTAACATGTGTAGCTATGCAGGACTTACAAGATGCCCCCTTTCTAATTTATGATCATTTATAACAATTAACGTTTAGAATAATGTTAACAAATCGAAGTACTAAAATGGTCGAGCTCGCTAATTAGAAACGCCGATTGCCATCCCAAACTGTAGCTACATGATGAAACATAAACATCTTGCCCACCTTTTACAAGAAGATGACTTTGAAGGTATTGTATAAAATCTTGGAAAGTAATTGTTGTTGAAGAAGACTTGAAGTCCGTGAGATGTTGTGTATCAAACGTCACACCAATGTCACGACAAATACTCGCACACAGAACTTGTAACTTTGATTTGGCAACTTGACGTGAATTCGTTTCATCTAACGTTTGAAAGGTATGTCTGATGCTATTGAGAACATCACTTTCTAGTTTGATTGAGGATTGATTTTCCTGCTCTCCGACACTTTCTTCCATCGTAGTCGATCACTTTGATATACGATGCGGAAGCTCGGGGCTACGTCAAAAGGTACGTCACTATAACATAAGGTCAAACCAATGGTCAAAAACTAGAACCCGCGTCCCCATGGGTGAGCAGAATTTGTCATAATCGAATTTACAACAAAGATCCGAAACGAACACTATTTCTTTCAGAAAGTCAGATTTTTCATCGTTTAGCTACGCAATCTAACCGAGAGTCTTGCACCTTAGTTCAGTTTTAGAAATATCTCAAAAGAGGCCTAGAAATTGAGTTTCGTGGCATCCCCTAGGGGACATAGTGAATTTGGTATCAATTTAAAATATATAGAACGTGACAAGCATTATTAAAGCATAATAATTGCTAGCAATGACAAAAGTCGTATTTCCAGCCTTGCCTAGAGTGCATTTAAAGAGCTTTCCTTTGCTGTTTAATCAGTGATTAAGATATATTCGAGACTTGCAGCACTTAATTCGATATATAAATACTGCCAATTCGTTCAAAAAAAATTATTTCCAGTTGACACTAAAGTAAGGGCATGAAACAATGCAGTGTTCAAATGATTGATCATGGTAGTTTTCACACTGGTTCGAATCCCGTTCAGGCCTGAATTTTTTCAGGCTTTAATTTCACAACTAAGTTGCCTAAGTTGTGTGAAAACTGCGATGATCAATCATGTCTTCAGATGTTTCTCCGCAGTTCAAATATATGCTATTTCATATCAGTATTCATTTGCATCGTTCATCATTGACATCATTTGTTCGATCTCCAGAATTTTTGTTAGCCTGCGTAGTAGGCGTTAAAAGCATTGGAGGGGCTGATGGAAGGAGGGAGACTGACCCATTTCCCATTTTCGCTTCCCTACCCTTTCCCCATTTTCGCCTTCAACGGAGACTTGAACCTGAGTGAATGAACCAATCAAATGGGAGCATTGGTCACCCATTGGGATTTCTTACTGGCACACTTAACGCTTCAGCCTCGCTTGGGCTCGCTTTGTGTTAAAGCACCAAGCATCTTCGCAGGTTTTGCCAAAATCAAACCATTTCTTGAGAGATTTGAGTGAATAAAGGTTGTTCAACCTATAGGGCCTATAGCGTTAAGCTTATAAAAAGAGATAAGGTAGGAGTCTTTTGTTAGTTAGTCACCCCCATCGTTACTCGCTCAACTCATGGGGTAAGTACTGCAAATTCTCTTTCTGTAATCCAATTAAGCAGCCATAAATTCCTCTTTTTCATGTTTGCTCGGTCTGGTTGAAACGTTGAAATACGAAGATCAAAACGGACGCCATTGCTCAGATTGCTATTCAATCTTCTTGACATTGTAAAATTCTACGTTGAAAATACTTTAAAAGATGCCTTAGCAGTCGTTTTGTAAAAATATATTTAAGGTGTTTATCTCGCGAGTTTAAATGTACTCGTGCCATTCGCCAGTGCCTTGAGAAATCATTTATTTTCTTTGCCGATTGATCTTAGAGTCGGTAGACGACTAGCAACTTTCTGAAAAGCAGGGAATTCTTCAAATTCTTTCTCTATGACCTAAACTATTCATAAATATATAGAATAACGTCCCCCAGTTAACGTTCCAAAGCCTTTCTTTACAAGTTTATAGTTTCTTTTATCAAATATGAACGCATAAAAATTTTTGTAAAGGAAATAGGAGTAAGGCGAGATCAGTCAGTAACCAGGCCAGTCCGGTCAACCGCATTTATATGAAGAGGCTTTAAGTGGATGGGAAGTTCCCCGACACTGGCTGGGGGGAACTATAAACTGGGACAAACAATAGATGAACGAAACACTGAGTATTCCATTAAGCCAAGCTTTTCCTCGTGATAATCCAGAAGGCTTTCTCAATATCACAAAATGATCCTTATCTCAGTTCGGGAGCTACTCGCGGGCTGCACAGCTTCAGGCCATCCTGACAGTCAGCAGCAATCATTGCGGCTGGGGACGAATAGTCATGTGGTAAGATTTGAAGTAGATTTTAGCAGAAGTGGCAAAGTTGGTATAAATCACTCAAAACTATTGGTCGGTAAATTGAAAACCTGCCTTAAGACCTACCCAGTGCAAGACACTTGTATCGCTGTCTCTTCCATTAGCCGAGACGGAAAATAATAATAACTTTTTACTAATTTGCTGTTTCAATCCACCTGTTTAGAGAGTAAATAGGACAAACTGGGTTGGATATCTCGTTAAAGGTGTTGTTAGAGTTGTTCAAATCAGACAATGTTCATATGTATACTTTATATCTGAAAGCTTTATTCAGCCTTTTTACTAATAAGGACGTCCTGGAGGTGTATCCATGGTCCCGATGTGAAATGTAATCATGATTTCAATAATAATCCGCAGGTTTTCTTTCATCATCTTTCGGATTGAAATGTATTTTGTCATGTCGTTGCACGTCTTAGATGACTATAATAGTCACAAATTTTAATTTTGATGAGAAATGTTTGCTGTTTACTTTCTTTGCGTACAGTTCTGCTCCAACTTGAGTAAATTTCTACTGGTGAACAATATGATTGAGGGGTGTAGGTATAATATTGCATTCCATTCATTCCATATCACAAGGAATACCCGCTGAGTATAAAATTGCGCCGTAACCTTTGACAAGGAGCTGATCGTTTGCGGCTTAGCTCTTTAGTTTTACCTCAGGTTTACAACAAGCACGAGTTCTTTGTGTGTTTTTCTCAGCTAGTGACTTAGCATATTCCCTCAGGTCATTTAAATTCAAGAAAGCGGTGCCACTCAGCGCATCCAAGCGTGTATCGACGGGAACAGTTGTCTTGACACAGCTTGTCAATAACCCTCCGTTGATCGCTGCCGTTAAGTTTCGTTCTGAGGAATACAATTCACTTTGCATTTCACGTTTTTCAAGGATTTGAACAATCGGGGTATGTACCAGCTGTTCACTTTTAAATTGTGATTCCGTGAAGTTGATATTGGTTTGTTGCCGTTCTGCGTTTCTTGTACAGATTGGAGTTCAGTTGGTATGCTGTAGCCATCTTGCAACAGTTTCTCGCAGTATGAGATTATCTGGAACTACGCTATGAATAGATGGTCCGATTTTATATAGGTGCAACATCGAACAAATTTTATCTTTGGTCTCGGCACTATTAGCATATTTACTATACATTAAAAGTTCAGATGACTACGAAACTTACACAGTTGTTTGGCTTTCTGAGCCTGTTTGCGGCAAGTTCACTGTGATTCTGTGCAATGACCATTGCAATACGGTGCTAGACTTCGTACCGACACTGTCAAATGTACGGGACCTGTTCTGTCTCCGAAAAGGATAGCTGCTTTTATAGTGTACAGTGAATTGTGTGTGCGTACAAATCTAACTTTCAAGCGGTTTAATTGTTCAAGAATTAATCACTATGTTGTTTCGACCATTTGATATTCTGTGTATTCCTATTGTACGTAAATAATAATCATTTTGAATTTTGCAGTTTTCGTCGCATTCATACTTATTTTTCACTCACCGGTCAATATGTTTAGGTGATTGTTGTAAAGTGAATTTTGCATGATCGCGACCAATCTTTGATTTAATGAATCATGCAAACATCACGAGCAAACAATGAAAGTTAATCAACTGACCAGCCCAACCACACTAGCTCGGGAACCGTCTAACAGCTTCCGATATGCCCGTGAAAGCTGACGGCACTAGTCAGCTACAAATGTAAGGTTATTATATACCAATCCCTGTTTATTATGATGACAGAGTCGTTTCGAACCAGCCATGTTTGTCTTCGTTCCTCCAACTAATTTGTTTATATTTTACACATTGCTCTATTATAGGCCTATTATTTTTTTAAAGTATTATTTGTTCTTCTCTTTCAGTGTACACATTGATTAACCGGCTGGAAAAAAATTCACGGTTGCGATTTTCTTCACTTCGCTTTGAGAGAAATGTTTCACAGAATGACGTAGGGAATACGACAACACGAGAGGCGACTTTCACAGTTGTTTGGCTTTTCTACACCACGAAAGCTCAATACGAAAGGTATTTACGTGCATGATATCTTGCTGCGTTAGATAGGCTCTCCCTATCACTGAACAACGTACCGCTTTTAACGCTTTGCTTGGATATAGAAATTTTAAACTTTGTTTTGAAACATGCTCACGTCAGTGCGAGATTATTGCACTGTAATCCCGTCTTTTTGGAGTAGCACTTAATAAAAATGAAGTCGTAATTAAATGAAAACGTTTTTTTAGATTTCCTATTTTCTGACAGTGGTTTTTAAATTCCTGATATCTTAAGAGAACCGAATCTTCATATGAGGAGAAATTTTAAAAGGCTTTACTATTTCTAGCCAGCTGAAAGGAAAGTACTTTTAGAAAGTTTTAAAAGTTCAAGTGTTTTCGCTTTAGGTGTTAACTTGTTATAGTCGGCGATGAGTACATATATTTTATATTTGCCTCATTCATCGTTATTTCATAGTTGACCCTTCAATGCGCAACCGCGACGACCGCCCACTGCATTTCAGAACTTGTTCGTTTGCATAAACACGAGACACGTACATTTTAGTTTAGTGTTAACACTAGTCTAGATTGTTCTTTAAACTGAAATTGACATCAATTACTAAAACTCAGCAGCCACAGGATCATGTTTTTTGAAGGAAATCGCTGACGTTTAGTGACGTAAAAATAGAAAGTCCAAAAGAAAACGCGTTGAGGTGTGAAGGAGTATGGGTATTAATAATATTGATAAACAGCAGAAAGTCAACAAAATTTTTTTCTATTCCTTTGCACGTTTTCAGGCTTTTTTGCGATGTTATCGTGTCTTAGTTATAATATCAGAAAATTACTTTTTGTGGTCGGTGTTAAGATTAATAAAGTCTCAATGCGATTTACTGGTCCTTTATAAGTCGTGCGAAATAATTCTGAGTTGTTAGTATTGTGAACCTGACAAAAATGTGTGTTTTGTTAGGTCTTAAACATGTGCATATATCTGTGAATATATGAAGATGATATATTTGTGAAATTAAAGCCTGAAAAAGTTCAGGCTTCAACAGTCCAGGTATGGGATGGGGTGCACCGAACTTGTTGACCTATTCCGATTTCTGCCAGGGTGTGTAGCTGCCACCCTTAATTTTATTCCAAGACCCACCTAACAACATTAGTTCCATTTATTGTGTACCTACCCAACAAGCATTGATTGTGGCATTCATCTTTGAAGGAAAAGTCTACCTGAAAAACAAGTTATGGTGCAACTTTCCGTTTTGTCAAAGTAGAGAAAGCAAAAGAAAAGAAAGAGGCTGCTGGCACATTTGATGAGGAATAGCTGAGAGCTGAGGTGGAATTCTACGAGAAAGAAATCTTAAGCCTGGATATTTTGCATCATGTTTTCCAAGTCACAGCACAATTCCAAATCCGATAAAGGTAATCTCCCTTAAATTCAAGCTTTAGAATCTGGGAAATATCACTTTCATTGTAGCTTATTAACTTTGATTAGTCATCAAGGAAGAGGTGAATTTACCATTCTAATGAGAAGATATTTATCTTCCTTTTTTACCGACAATTAGGTGAATAATTGTTTTACTTAGCATACTCCAAACCAGTAAAAAAGATCGCCCTAAACTTATATTTAGTTTTCTCAGTTGAGAATGAAAGTTGGACTCGTCTACCAATACTGTTGTCTGGGAAGGTCGTGAAAAAAACGTATATCTGCTTTACTATCAAATGTGATAGTAAAGAAAACTTTTTTCGCATCGCCTTTAAAGAAATTTTACGAGTTAGTAAATAGAGATTACTCCATGGAAAATGCGCGCGTACGATTTTTATTCACGGGTTGAGTTTTCTGACACAACTCAACGAGTGAATAAAGAATCGTGCAAAGCATTTTCCATGGTGTAATTTGCTTATTTTATTGCCAATTTTGTCAATCTTACGCGCGTGTTTAGGGAACCCATTCAACTGCAGTGTATGCGTGTAAAACCAGAATAACTAAAACATCAGTTTCTCCTTCAAAATCAAATATTTAATGAAGTAACACAAGAAATAAAACGTCAGTTTATACTTTCACAACTTTTTAAACATTTTTGAGTTGAAAAAAAAAACCTGACTGAGGCTGTAGACCAGTCTTGGACCACTTGACTGACATTTAGAAGAATAATTGATAGTTGGAGAGAAAATCCAAAGAAACCTGAGTTTTGTATTCTTGCACCTTGTTGATTGTTTCATTGATTGCGTTTGCCTGAAGACATTGACGGCGTGTTGACGGGTTTCTCTTTCCTCAATTGGTTCCATGGTTATTGAACTTTCTCACGAGCCCCACACCTTTTTTTAACCCTCTTCATTGACACCATGCGTGAAATCGAGGTTAATTTTACGTAAGATGTTCCTTTTTTTGCTCTCGCAGCTTCTTCAAAGCAGTCCGCTTTTCCCAGCAATGGTAACATCCTCAAGAAGAAAGCGCGTACCACCATTTTATCCGTATTAAATAAACGCCAAACGGAAGAGAAGTTCTTCCTCGGGGAAAAGAACGATGGACGAGAACAACAAAACAGCGCGGTTAGTTCTTCGGGGCCATTCGTTCAGCAGTCAAAGTGGTTTTCAAAAGGAATGACAGTCGACTTGTCGTCAACAATGTCCAAGTCACAAAAGCCAAGTTCTGTTGTAGTTAAAAGTCCGAGCTATCATTTCGAAGCGTCAAATCAGAGTTGTACCTCTTCAAATTCTAGCGATAAAGGTTCTGAAGTGAGATTGAACGAGCACGACAAATTGTTGCCACATTATGTTGAAGATTGGCAGGTGCTTGATATGGACCAAGCTGGATTAGACATTGTAGAACTAGAGACAAAAGGAAGTAAAACCAGCTCTAAATTGCCTTCTCAGCCATTGGACATAGGTACCATGGAGCAAAGCACCCAATCACTTAGTAAGCGAAGAGATTTCGCACCAAGACATTTGCCTTGCCAAGAACAGAGTGCGAAAATTAACGACGGATCACATGCCATGGTGATATCTATGTGTCCATCTTACACTTGTACAAAGGATATAACACCAAGTTCCCCTTTGAGTCCAAAGTTGGTGTCTGACTCCGTGATGGTGTCTATACCTTTTCAAGTTCACGGTCAACAGCCATCCTCCAGACCAGAGCAGCAGTCAGATGCTTGGTTATCCTCTGTTTCTGTATGTGTGCCATTTCAAGTGCATGAAAACGGTGCTGGTGTTTCTGTGTTACCCTTTCAGTTTGACAACCAGTTGCTGGCGACGTCTTTACACGACGAGCAAACCACAGAGGCGCTGGTACACGCAGGTTCAGTTCCTTTCCTTCAAGAAACACCCAAATTACAGAGCTCGAATTCCGTGAGCGTATCTGAATCAGTCTCAAAGGACAGGAAAACGGAAAATACTTCTAACGCTACGAATAAAATAATATCTTCCGAGCCGTCACTTCCAGTGGAATGTTCTTCACTCGTATGTCCGGATAATGACAACGGCGTCTCTCAAGATATGACCGATGGAAGAGCAGCTACTAAACCTGGTATACTTCGCTCTCCTATACCTGACAAGAGAGGTAGGTTTGATTTAATGCATATTTTGCCAACAAGTATGTAGGAAAGTGTAAACTGTTACAATTAGTAAGAGCCATTCAAAGGAAAAGTTTGGTGCACATCCATTTGTAGAGTGCTTCAGCTTAGTTTCCTGTCTTCTTGCTTGCAGTCTGTGTTTATTATGGTATGCGTTTGTGAGGCAATTATAACTGGTTCTAAATGTGTAGTGTGCAAACTAAAGCTGTGTTCTCACTAGACCGAGATCACGAATCGGAAACAACCTCAGGAGGTAGTTTCAATCGTGATCAGATTAAACACGTTCAAAATGGAGGATGGATGCGGACAAGAGGCGAGCGGCCAACAGATCCCAAATTGGGGCTATCATGAGGCCAATTTTCTCGTTGAAATATGAGCCGATGAAGAAATACAACATCAGCTATCAGCGATGGGAAGAAAGCACAATATATGGGAAAACATCGCCGCAAAGCTCATAACAACGGTTACAAGCGTACAGCATCGCAATGCAAAACCAAAATTCACAACCTGGAACAAAAGTACAAAAAAGCAAAAAATTAGACTGAACCCGCTGAGACTGAACGCAACTGCGACAGTAATTTCAAGCTCCATTCTGCAGCTGACGTTTGAGAAATTTATGCAAGTATAATAAAACAGCATAAATTAAAACCAGGTATGAAACGGGTTTGAAACTGACATGTGATGTGAACAATTCATTCACAAACATGTTTAGATGAAACATGTTCCAACGAAACATGTTTACTCTAAACATCATGTGTTTCGCGTTTAATGTGAACACAGCCTAAGTAAGACACTCCAACTAACCAAGGATTCCAGGGAATTTTATTTTCAGTTTTTTTGCATTTTCGGCGATATTTTCTGTTTATATTGTTTATCCTTGACTTTTGAGCTTGATTAATCTCAAGCTGCACAAAACTTAAGAAGTGAAAAATATTTTTTATACAAAAAAAATTGTTACACGGTTAACTTTTAATCTTTCGGACTGACGCCCTGGAAAATAGGTCGAAGAGAAATATCATTGTTATCTGGGGCCTCAAGGAAGGTGTAGAAGCCGCATACAATTCCTTAGAAGATTTCCTGAGAGATGAATTCTTTGAGAAACACATGCAACTTCACAACATTGAGGTGATGAGGGTCCATCGAACGAATGTCAACCAACGAGCCACGGAGGCAAACACCTCCACGGTTAGGCCGATTCATATCTATCTTTTGAGATATTCTAAGAAATAGATATTCTAACAAAGTACAAATTCTTAGAGCCGCCACAAATGCTTTGAAGGACAGTCAGACTTTTATTTCTAATGATGTTTCCAAGAACGTCCGTAAAGACCGAGCAAAGCTTCGAAAAGACTATCTCAAGGGGAAAGAAGCGATGTTGGATTTGCATTCATACCTTGGTCGGTACCGGCACAAATTTTGTTCAAGAATCGAAACTGCTTAAAATTAAAATCTTTCTTGCTTCCGGACGAATAAATACGTTCAACTTTCTTCTCTTTAAATCGATCTACTGATGAAGAAACATGTCTTCGCTTTGATGTTTATTAATATTTAACTTAAATATTTTCGATCGTTATTGATCTAGGTTATCTCGCTGTTAAGATTCTAATATTGAATGGCGAGTTTGTTCGTTACGCTAGTTATTAATTCGAGTTTAGATTTATTAACACCGATATTAACATCTCATGTATAGTTATTGTAAAAACATTACCAGGGTAGTACGATAGTGTATGTCAAGCTCTAAGAGCTAGAATACTCCTTTGGATTTCTTTTAGTTTTCTTCTTTAAGTATAAGATCGAGTGGAAGTACGTTAGTTTAATTCGAGTGATAATCGCTTTTATGTGGAGATCCAACATTGTAACCAACCATGGTAAGTGCGCTTTCGTTTACAGGTGTGTGTGTATTTTTGTCATTGTGTGTGTTGGTTTTTACGACTATTTTGCAGAATGCGAAATAGGAGTTTTGTGAGCGAGCGTGAATTCACTCGCTTGGTCGATCGGTCGGTCACTCCTTCCTTTGGTCATAAACGTTTGTTTGTATTTCCGCTGACCAACGCACAAACTTGACTTGACGAAGAGAAAAATGTCGTCGAATGGTTCGGCAAATGTGAAACATAGTGAAGCAATGAGGGATGATATAGTTACTGCTATGTCAAGAGCATGTGGTGCGAGCATTTTCTTATTTTTTATTAACCTAGAAAGCATTTGTTGTCCTAGTTACGAAATGAACGCGGGCTCCTGGCAAGCATGGGTTTTAATAACATGATCATGATGCATGCAATACACGAATATCGAGCATAATAATAAACTATTATAAATGGAAAACACTTATTAGCTTCATGGAGGAAATAAAAAGAAAGAAAAAACACGTCGGAGGAAAAAAAAAAAGAAAAAAAATTCGTGCGTTTGCAACCCCGAGACTCGAACTCTCGCCCTTCACGCTTTCCCAGCTTTCCAACGCATTGAACTAACACATAGGTCCGCAAAGCGTGTATGTCTCTAAAGCGTTATGCATTATTGTATTGCAGAGTTAGGGCAGTGATTAAAGCGTGATTTTAAGAGGTTTAAATAAGGGACAGAAGAAAGTAATTTATAGTTACTCCAGGCAATGAAATAACCTCCTATATATAGTCAAAATACTGAGTAAACAAAACTTGAAGCCTGATACAATTAAATTATCCTTTAACGTGAGAGGCCTAAGCAATTTTAAAAAAAGAAGAGCAATATTTTCCTGGTGCAGAAAGCAAAAAGGCCGATACATAGGGGAAGCAGCTAGATCAATTCTAGATGTCATGGAATACACTAAAACATTTGATATTCCGGGTATCTTATTATTCATAGATTTTGAAAAGGCATTCGACAGCCTTGAATGGAATTTTATTTTTATATGTTTAGAAATTTTCGGCCTTGGTCACAGTCTTGCGAGATGGGTGGAAACATTTTATAGCAATGTATCTAGTTGCATTATAAACAATGGGTCTTTTTCTGGTAATTTTGAGTTAAGCAGAGGTGTTAGGCATATCGCCATAGGCATGTCGCCATATCTTTTTGTGATTGCAATCCGAACTAGTATCGATTGGACGAATGGAAACTTGTCCAATATGCAGACGACCTCACTCTCTTCTTATCCGATTTAACATCCGCCCAAAATCTCTTTAAATTACTTGATCGTTTTTGAAAACTATCAGGTTTAAAGGTTAGTTATACTAAAACAGAGGCAATGTGGATTGGTTCGTGTCGTGGCAGCTCCGAGATATAAAATGGTGTAAAAGCGTTAAAGCTCTTGGGGTACACTACAGTTATAATAAAGAAGTGTCTTTTCAGAAAAAAACTTTTACGACAAGCTTACCGAAATTAAAAAACAAATACAGCAATGGAGCTGAAGAGGTCTCTCTTTATTTGGTGAAGTATGAATTAAAAAAAGTCTTCTTCTTCCTAAATTGGTGTATATATTTTCTTTTCTCTCACCTCCCTCGGAATTTATATCACTGATTCAAACGATAGTATATAATGTGGAAAGGGCCTGATAAAATAACCAGAAGAGCTACAATTAATTGTTCTGACTATGGTAGATTAAATCTTACTGATCTAAAGTTCAATTGAGTCTATTAGATTAGCATGGATTTCGAAAATCTTTAATCCGGAACCGTCTCCATGGAAAAGTTATCTTAGATTTTTGCTCAAACCCTATGGAGGTTTTTTCTTTTTTCACTGCAACTAAATTATTAATGACTATAATATTAACTCAATTCTCTATTCAGAAATGTTGCAGTGGTGGTCTGAATTTCGCTCAAATTTTTCAACGGATTCTAAAGCTTTCGACTCTATAATTTGGAATAATTGTAATATAAAGATAGACGGCAAACCGATCTGTTATCACATAACTATATCAATGCCGGGATACTTTTTATCAGCGATTGAATGTTTTCTCGGAACAATATTGAATCCTTTAACATAGCAAAGGACAAGAGACTAATAGGCTCAAATTACTTGACGTGGTCTGCTGTTCGTTGCTCTGTTCCAAGATATTTGAGGACTCTCATCTTCGATAGAAACGTTTTATATACACTTGAGGTAAAATGTGGTAACAAAGATTTTGATTCCCTCTCGAGCAAGAGTAAAAACCTTTATGCTCTTCTCATTCAAGAAAAAGGCAAACATTCAAGAGGGTTCTATAACTGACTAATGTCAGATTTTAACCTAAGTGAAGAAGAGACTCGAAAAGCGTTTGCGCTTGTAAAATAAGTTGCTCTTGAAACATTTGCACAATGTTTTTAGTTCAAAATTTTAAACGACATTTTGTTTTTGAATACCCGATTAGTAGAAATCGGAAGGATTCAAAGTGACCTTTGTACGTTTTGTCAAACCTCTCGGGAAACATTAGAACATTTCTTTTATTGATGCTCCTTTTCATCAGAATTTTGGACTAAATTTGAAAACTTTTGGGTGACAGTAGCCAGGAAGCAGATAAAATTAGAACATGATATATTAACATTATATTAGGAATATTACATCAGAGATCTAACCTGCTCAACTACTTTATTATTTTAGGTAAAATTTATCTATGGAATTGCCGCAAAAATAAACAAATCCCTTTCTTTTTGCCTTTCGAAGATATGATCAAAAGAAAATATAAAATTGAAAAGCTAATAGCTTCTCAAAGTATCTTAAGCTTAAAACAATTTCAGGCAAAATGCAACCTGGTTTTGAATAACAATTTTATCTTTTTTGTAAAGGAGTAAGTGCTGCTTGTTTGTTTTATTTTCTTTTTTTTCTATGATGTGGACTATGCAAATCATGTTAATTTATCTTTATATGTACATTGATGATAATTCAAAAACCTGTATTATAATTTTATCCAAAGTATCTTGTTACCAAGAAAGGTAATTGTAAATAGAGTACAATGTAGAACAAGATATTATCAGTTGTGTAGGTAGAGTATCTGTAGTATTTGTAGTGTGTAATTGTGGCGTAAGTGATATTAGTATTGTAAGCAATGTAAGTATTGAAGGTAATGTTAGTATTGTAAGAAGTGTTAGTAGTGTAAGTGATGTTAGTAAAAAAAAAGTGAAAAAAGTAAAAAAGAAAACAAAACTTTTAATCTTCCGTTAGCGTTGACTTCGAAAGATTCGGTGCAAAAATAATATTAATTAATAGTACTGCAAGTATAACCCTCGGATTGGTTTAAATCCGATTAATTTAAATTCAAGCAAACGGAAAGAAACAGTATCTTGGCAAGACGTTTCTCGGTTTGCGTTTGGTTCACAGTTGATCGTCTTCAGTGGTCGTCAGTTGACAAGCGCAAATGATCTAAACCACTCATCAGTTGCCCTAAAGCGCTTGCCACTCGGATACGTGTGGACATGGCCTCAAAAAAGTTTTCCTTGTGTTCTAATATCGTCAGATACATGTAAAGGTACATTGTATCGACCAAACAGTCAGACTGTTCAGATTGCAAATGAAAATATGAAAGATCACATAACTGAACTGCGGAGAAAGATATAGAGTCATGATTGATCATCGCAGACTTAGGTAGTTGTGAAATTAAAGCCTGAAAAGATTTAATCAATTTTTTTAAGTTGTGTTTAACTGCGATTATCAATCATTAATCATACTTACTTTCCAGATTGAGGTGTTTTTTGATGAATGTGTGAATTTTATTCAGGGATTTTCAACACGACTGATTAGCGCGATCGGTTCGTTTATTTTGACATGCTATGAATTTTCGCTCCGTCTGGGTTTACATTATGAGCCCAGGATTTCTATCGCATGATAGTTGCATGACTAGGGCGCATAGGAATCGAGAGAGCTAAATCCTCTTCACAGACACCTCAAAAACGCCAAGAAGCAGCCGCTATTTTGACTATGCTACTCACTATCTACAACAGAATAAACACTGAGTAGCGTGGCTAATATTCGTGATAGAACGCTTATGGTTTTATTCTTATTATTATTCATGATATGCGCTTGTAGAAGAACTTTTTCTGATAAATGCGTGTTTAGAATATTCTAATTTCAAAATCAGTCGACCGTGGTGTGCCAAAAATATATATATTTAAATAGCGATTAGCTTTAATTATGCTGTTGAGCGTTTATGAGTTGTCGTGAATTATAGAAAGAATTGACGATTGTTTCCAAGGGTTGAACAGAGTTAAGAAGGAAATGATTAGAGACTCGCCACGTCGGGAAATACCAATATCGTGTGACAAGGCAGACCGGCGCATGTTAAAAATGCCAAAGGGGAATATGTTCATCGATAAACATACACACGAGAATCTGTTGTGACGTACTGAACTAAATACAACAGAAATTGCTTTCTAAGACTGTGTGTCAATGGATCTATAACCTGTCTGTACGATTTAACTTTTGCTCTACAGAAATCCATACCAGGGATAATCAAGCTTCAGAAGTTTCAAAGCAACAGCGGTCAAAAACCATGGGCAAAGAAGCTAGTAAACATAAAGCCATGGATAAACCAGTGAATTCGAATTTATCGAAAGGCCCAACAGCAGGTAAAGTTAACCGAGTGCTAAGAGCCTAACTTGTTTATTTGACCGAACAAGCTCGTGTACCAGGCACAGTGCGTGCTTCTTCGCAGATGTTGTGTTACTGTTTCGGCAACCACGTATTGATGAATACGAATTAATGCGTGTTTACGTAAAGAATAATAAAAACATGAACGATTAACGCGCTTAGTGATGAAATGCCATCGGCACAACCACTTTAATATGTTGTTAAACCCCGTAAGTAAAATTTAACGTGACGTCGTGAGAAAACGTCCTCCAGCGAACACTGCAAGCGATGTGTTTGCAGTAGCGTCTCACGACAGATCTGTTGTTTTTGCTTTATAATTTTTGATACTTTTCACATTTCTTTGGCTATCAGTTACAGCGGACAACATAAAGCTCACCTCATCAAATTCTTTTCATGCTTTTAATTCTTATGTCAATAGTGTGTTGATTCAAGCCAAAGTAATGTTATTCTTCAGTCATCTGTCGCTCGATAAGCTCTTCAAACAGTTTCTTTGCCATAGTGTAGTTTCGCGAAAACGGCAAAAAGTCAGTACATGTATCTATAGCGCTTGGTAATTTGTTTTTCAATCCGCAACTGAGTAACAAGAGAGTGATCACATCTGACATCACAGTGAATCATTCGTTTGATCAAGGGACCAATATCATCCGCAGACTACGGATGTGCCATAGGTATGCATTTTTCGTCTGCTTTAGTTTTTAGAACCGTGCTTGTGTATTACATCAATGCGCCTTTTCAAGTAACTCAAAATGTCAAGCTCAGTCAGTGATCTTTACCACTCAGTTATCAAAGTTAGTCTGTGCTAGGAACAGAGTGATTAAACAAATGCGGCGCGTGATGTTGAGGCCGCCGCCCGAGGAGGAAGCGATTTAATTCTTTCAGTTTCCGTGACACGTCAGAGAGATCTAGATGTTTCTCCGAATGCACGATAAAGACCATGCGAAAACCAATGAACATTTGATTTTTCCTGCATGTGCACATCAGTGTAGGTGTTTAGTTCCTTGCCAATTCCCTGCAATCTGTCAGAATCGCCCGCTGAATTAGGAAATCCTGTAGTTAAACAATGTAACAGTAGAAAGGTCGCGGACAGTGCTTTTCTTATTTCGTGACAATAGTCGATCAAGTAAGGCAGTTTTTACATAGGGTTAACGTCATAACTTCCTTTTCTAGATGCCTTCTTCTATGTTTTGTTTTTACTTGTATACTTTCAGTTATAATTTTGCGTCTTAAATAAAGAATCTATGTATGCATGTATAAGTGCCCTCGATATTTTGAAGAACCGCCCTTTTAAATTTCAGAACAGCAAGCATCAATTTGGTAGTGAATGAAAATGGCGAGCAGTTTCTCTTTTCCTCGAAAATTCGTGGGTAAGAACGCAAACAAGAAAGCGTCCGACTGTGACTGTGAGCATGACGTACGAGTGGCGATGCCGCGCCTGGCGGGGTACGCACCTAATGACTGTTTCATTTTAATTTATTACACGCTACGTGAAAAAAATGACAAGAAGACTTCCTGTTTTAACGATTTATTC
>OMLO01001658.1_pt1 | contig 17327 bp, 12 predicted proteins | sample 1674811 | NCBI WGS metagenome assembly OMLO01 (sample SAMN06265003, study PRJEB25207) | coral metagenome | isolation source: Coral host | place: Mexico:La Bocana,Puerto Morelos, Mexico | collected 2008-11-13 | reverse complement strand
TGTTATTCACCATTAAACTGAAGATGGCATAAGCATGCCGAAACATGTCTTTGAAAATAGTTGTCCGTTTTCTTCAAGATTTAATTTATGTCAATTAATGCACCGTGATGTAAAGGACTCTAAAAGCATGCACCGAAACTAAGAATGTGAAGCATAACATTCGCTCTATATGAAAAGACTGACCAGTATGTTGTCACTTCATAGGTAAAGGACTTTGTAAGAATGCGCCTCTGGAAGCTTGTAAAGCAACTGGCAACTTATCTTAGTGGCCTTGATGAGTGGTATCCATATGATGTATCCATGAACATCATCAGAAACTCGCATTATCCCAGGATTCATGAAGATTGTGATCCCAGTGAGGTATTACTGAGTATTGTGATTTCAAAGACTTTTTTTTATCTACTGTTAGTTCTCTATATACCCGGGGGGGGGGGTACTCCCCTATATCAGGTATATAGGTATGTGCCGCCCAAAGGGTAGGGTTTCTGAGCTGTTTTGGTCTGAAAACGGGTATAGATTTTGAACATTTTGGTCTGAAATTGGGTATGGTTATCTGGGAAACGTTCACGAAAGCTTATAAACTTATTTTGTTTTTCTTCCCAGCGACCGGGGTGAGTAACTGGTGAGAGATAAAGAGAAATAGATAAAATATATCATTCCAGCTAAATTTTACATATTCATCTTTGTAACGTTGACTTCCGTTCAGCACTGATGCATATGCTATGCTTAATCACGTGCAAGGTCAGGTCTGAAAACGGGTTTGGATTTTTGACGGTCTGACGAAGGGCTAACGCTCGAAACGTCAGCTTTATAACTCGTTACGGTGGCCAATTTACATTTTCAACTTAGTTGATATAACCAAATGACCTTGTTACCCCAACCGACACAGCACCACAGTTTCTTTAGAAACTTTCACCCTTGAGGCCAGGTCTGAAAACGGGTTGGGAAATGGCATTTTTTGTCTGAAATTGGGTCTGGATTTGGAGATGCGGGCGGCACACCCCCACCTAAAATTTCAAGGAGTACCCCCCCCCCCCTTGGGGGTTATATGTGTCTTTCTTTCCATTGAGGTTCGACATAGGTTTGGCGGGATGCGGGATGCGGGACGCGGGACGTAGGATGAGAGTAAAATGGAACTGGATGCTGGATAACAGGAATTTTATTGGTGGGAAGCGGGATAAAAAATACTTCAGGATGCGGAATATGCTCATTTTCACAGGGGAATGCATGATATTTTTGCGTGATAAAAACAGAAAGTCGCACGTTGTGGACGTCACGCAAAGAACTGCAACTTTAATCCGGGGGGATTGAGAAAAACATTATGAGTGGGGCGGGATAATGGAATTGCGAGATTGAGCCCAAAATAGTGACAGGAATGGAATTGGCTCGGATGCAGACTTGACCTCCCCCCACCCCACCCGCCCTCTACTTTTAAAAGATCCTGTGATCTCCATTTGCTAGAACCCGGCGTTCTTTTTCAGCTTGAATACACATTTCTGATGTACCTGACCCCAGATTGGAAGGCAAACAACTATGGAGAAACAGCGTTTTTTGAAGAAGTTCTAACCAAAGATGGCACCCCTTTTCCTCCTGGGAAACAACAATATGAATGGATTGCCTCTGTGCGCCCGCGTTACGGACGAATTGTAATATTCAGAGGTATCATTCCACACTCGGCCAGGCCACCAAGCCCTGGGTTCGGTGGGGCGCGGTACACATTCGCCTGTAAGGTGAGTGAGGTTTTGTAGTAGTCCCTCTTTCGCTACGTCCGTCGAGCGCGACCGAACATCCTACTCCACATCGAGATATGATTACTTTCTACTAAATATACCGCGAGAAAAAAAGGAATCAAACAAGCCTAAATTATTTAAGCGTCGAATAAATTCCTGTCCAATTCTTTTTTGTGCGTGATCTTCTGGAGTTAGAGTGGAACCCAGTTACTACGGTCGTCAACGGGCCGTGAAAATTTGGACGTATTCGCGGGGTGGCCGTATTAACGGGGTTTTCTTCTAAGAAAATGTAAGCGTGTTTCGCCGGGATAAAAAAAGTGGCCCTAATAACGAGGCGACGGTACATACGAGATGACGGTGAGGCGGGGTTCCACTCTAGTGCTGAAAAACTCGTGTCCAAACCAGAGTTGGTTTATATGCTCTACAGATTGCCCGCACTTATCACCTGGCGATTTCCAAGGCTTTACGAGAAACGCTGGAATATCTGGAGAGCGCTGAAGAAGATGAAGAAGCCTATGAGATACATGAGATGTTACTGGGCGATGAAAGCGTTATGTCTGCTCTAACGACTGACTTTATTGAAGAAAAGCTGGAACTCTATCAACAGAAACGGGAGGAGATGTATGGACGACTGAAGAGTTCTGCCGTAGAGCAGCTAACAGTTACAAAGGCTTCTGTCAAGGATGAACTTTAAATGCAAAGGGCCGATATCAATACGGGTACCAGTTACAGGAAATTTCTCAAAGAGCATCAATGTTGCTGTGAAAGTTGAAACATGTTGCAAGAAACTGTTGACCGTATTACTTCTCCTTACGTAAACGGGTTTTCATTAAAACGTCACAAAAATGAAACTTCTGTCAATGGCCAATTGCTCTGTACCAAACGAACCAATCAGAATTCTATTCATAGTACACGTGACCGTCGCCATCCGAGGAAGAAAGCACGTCACTAATTTTCATTTTGTACCTGACTGGTTGAGATGGCACGAGGGTTATTGACCAATCATAGAACAATATAGAATAATGCCGTACAAGTTGTCCAATCAAAGCGCAAGTTATATCTGCTACAAATAACGATTGATACTGGACAGGGAGAAATGCCATCTCATTCTCCAAAACCATAATTTATATGCTAATAGTAGAAACGCTGAATTGTAAAAAAAGATATTTATTGAATTATTGAAATACTCTAAATATAATATCAGCAAGGTAACTAGTTTTCAAACGCGTTATTAAATATTTAAATGGTACATGCTCGTTACTCCTTTTATAATTTCATTTCCTTACGATGATATTTTATATTTTTTCTTTACATTTATATCAAAACATTACCGCAAATTTATTTACAGTTTCGCGCTAATATTATCACACTGCGATGCAGTTTCTATATTTCGTTCTGAGACAACTATTTACCCTTGAGAAGTTATAAATTCTGGTATAGCTCTTTACATGGCCTACTGTTCTTAGCATTACTGTACAAGTTTCCAGTTTTATTTGGAACTTGTTTCTTCCGTCGGTTCATGAGCGACATCGGTTCTTTCCAAACTCCTGAGAAAGTTGTTGACCTTTTCTTGAAGGTTACAATCTATGGCTTCAGCATGAAGTCCTAAGGGGCTTACACAACCAGAAGGGCATTCACCTTCGTCAAATTGAGAGCCTTTTTCTACTCCCTGTGTAACACTCAGTTTAGGAAGGTCAGTTCCTATGGTTGGAAGAGTGCGTGACGTACTTCCGGTATTGTCACGTGATAATTGGAGCGGTACGATTTCCTCTTGGTGAACTCTGAGTTCATGTTGCATTTTTGGTGGGCACGATATTTTCCTAATCGGTCTGGGAGGGGAGGAGAGAGACTGGGGGTGATGTTGAGACAATTTCCTTCTGTGGAACAAAGGGCTGGCCACATGATTGATGGATTCGCTGGAGATTTTTCTCGAAGGAACACTTCCACCAGGGTTTGAAGACGCGATGTTAAGCATTTCAGTTGATCTCGCCTTGGCAATGGAGGCGTTACTGTTCACCTGCAAAGAACTTTGACTAGACGTCTTGCGCAAACGGGGACTAAGTTCTTTAATTAACGGCGGATCGGTCACGGAAATCTTACGACGAGGCACCGACAATGTCACCGAAGACGAAGAGTGTTCGGATGAGTTCGACGGCTGCTTCGCGAGTGGTCGTTTAAGGCCAGTTTTGTGACCAGAGGAGAGTTTTCTCGTCCAAGCACTTTCGTCTAGGTTTTTAGTTTTTCTTTCTGGCGAGTTGTCGTTGTGGCTGCTGGATTCTAGAAAGAAGATAAAGCGTGTTTAGTTAGAGAATGCACAGAACAAAGAAAAGAGGGGCGCGTTTTCTAAGAGCTGATCACAAATTCAGTTACTAGTTTCTCAAATTCTCAATTCCCATTACTGATCCCGAACCATTTTACTTATTGCTGCTTATGAAAATTTGGTGGTCGATCAACGTAAGATTACCTACTTGACGATTTTTTATAATTCTTATCTCCAATAATGTTAAAACTGAGTGATATTGCAAAAAAAATTCTATGTCAATTACTCTTAAAATTAATGAGCTGAGTTCCAATTTACGCAGTGTCCACACTAGAGTTTTGTTTAAACGTGTTATTGTTGAGATTGGGCTAGCTGTCGAGTGATATATGACTGGTCTTGGTTTCGAAAATGAATTTTGGTTCGGTAAACGTAATTTGTAGGTCATTGATATGTTCAGTAAGACTTTCCAAAGGACGATATAAAAGCAAGGAAATCTTTGAAGAGTATCTGGTCTGAAGTAATCAAAACGTTAAAGACCAAAACAAACTCTGCCTCTACACTAGAGAGCTTAAACAGATATTGTAATCATACTTTTCTTAAAACCCACAATTCTATTACAAGCCCATTGACTTAGACAGAGCTTATAATCAAAGTGCTTTTTTGTTTCCTAAATATTCTCGAATTTACGACTGAAGGGGACTTCATACTTTCGGTAGGCGTCATTTTGAACGCAAAGGTAATTTCGTACCACTATTATTTATGACCTTTCGTAAAGCCTCGTAGTCTTTTTAGCAAGCGAAACCTCGAAAGCTTTGTTTTCTTAAACAAGTCATCCCGACGAACTGATCTCTTACTAAGATCAGGAGAGAAAAGTGAAAAATAAAGCCAAAAATAACTCGAAATACCTGTGTTAAAGCTACATGTATGAAATTAATAGAAACAAATTACCACCACAAGCGTCACTAACTGCCTGTATTAACGATCTTTCGTCAGGATTCTTTTGTCCCTTTTTTCTTCATGCATCGCAGTTTTCTGCTCACAAATTAAAAGTGTTGATTTGCGAACTGATCAACCATCACATTGTGGCGTACCTTAATTTGTTTTTCAGTCAATATTTTTCAAAAAGGCAAGAACCACACTTTGTAAACTGTATCGACATGAATTTGTCACTGTCAACGGGGGAATTATTTGAGATTCATTAACTCAAACTTGTGTACAGATTTTATAGATCGGCCATCGAACCGAGAAAGAATGTTATTCTTTTCTTTGCGCATTTAAGAAAAGATCCTGCGAACTAGCCTTTGCAGAATCTTTTAGAAATGTACTCCCTTCTTTCTGTCGATTTTTTTTTTCGGTTTTAACATTTCAAGATATAGACGGCATTATTTCAGCTCTGTTGTTTATATTAAGTTCTGTGTTCGGACGGAGGGTCAATATCATTCGCACATGATTCAGTAGTTTTTTAAATTGATGTTTATTTACAATGCAAATCATTGTTCGGAATACGATGATGATGACGTCAAAGATCGCTTTTGCGGTTTTCTAAATCTATTGAAGACACTGAAAAAAGGAACGAAACTCGACTAGTTTACTTTTTCAATATCGACTTAAAATTAACTAGATTAAGGAACCTATTTTCTTTAAAGAAAAATGTTTTGTTGGTCTTAAATTCGGCGCACACGTCAGGTCAATTCGCCCTGTATCGGACCTACCTGATTGGGTATACTGTAAACTGCTCGTTCAGCGCACATACGTCGACATATTTTTACCAAATCTAAGTATTTCCATAACTTTTGGTTAAACCTCTTGGTCCTGGGAAAGTGCCACTCGATAAATCACTTACTGACTGACTCGTCGAGATGTACGGAAGTCTGTGGCTCTCTGTAAGTCGTTTTCAAGGGTCTTGCGGTATTTCGTTATAATCCATTTGTTATTAGCTAAGCCAAATTGTCTTGCCCGCTCCAAAACTCAGTAAACAAGTACGAGCTATCGTCGGACTAACATCGCGCAATGGTTCACAACACTTCCGTTGCACCTGTGCAGTCAACTATTTCAACAGTTCCTTGAAAAAATATTTACCAACACCCCTGGCTTCTAGTTACTACTTACAGCCATCGACTTAAAAGGATTACTAATACGAGAATTAATATCGTATTAACAACTAAACACAAAACAGTTAAGCGTACCTCCAAGAGCGATGTGCTCCAGAGTAGAATTTTCTACGTCTTCATACAAGTCTCTTACTTCGCCATCTACCAATTGACTCCCTAAATTATTCTCATCGTGCAAAGGGATCTTAGAAGTCACTGCATGTAGCGTCGCTGACCTTTTTGTCTCGTTGTTATCCCGTCCGTTGTCGAGAAAATGAGAATTCTTTGAAACTTGCTTTGAACGAATCGTAACCTGTTCTCTGAGCGTAGAGTGTAATCCTTTAACTTCATGTTGCAGCCTGTTTAGGGTTTTCTGACGAGCTCTTTCCAGCGAGTTCAGAGACGTTTGTAGAATTCTATCTTCTCTTTCGTTCAGCCAGCGGACATTGTTGCTCCCCTGAGTAAGATTCAACTCGCGAAAGTTAACTTTTCCATGACTTGCAATTTTCATGTTTTCCATGTTGCGCGAACTCTTAACCCTAGCGCTAATGGCAGGGAGAGATTAGCAATGCGCAATTATCCTTCCATCTACTTAGACCTGTCGCTCTAATGCGCAATTTGACATTATGAATTATTAACATCCGAAAAGCTGTATTCCCACTAAGCGAGCTGGAACACAATTGAAATAAAAGACCATACTGGTCACGCGCGCCAGTTGGACTAATTACTTAAGATGCAATTTTTCTTGTAAACAATAAACTCAATTTTTTCTTTTGTGTATTAATCAGCTGAAAATGATAATAGTCTACGTCAGAATTCCAAAGTGACTAAGCGAATTTTATTCTTTCTTCCGGTTGCGCAAAGCTTTTGTAGTGAACTATAGGAGGTGCCACAATTAAATACTGAACTATTATCAATTAGGGTCAGAGATAAAATGCATTATTTAGGGAACCACCAATAGGTGCTTTAACTTCTGCCATCTCTTTTCAATATTGAGGAATAAACCAAGTCTCTTTTCATAAGATTGAATTCAAAACAAGTCGTTTCTTTCCTGTGTCAGCGAGGAGGGAAACCGAAACTCCAAATGAGGCTTCGAGTGAACGGAATGGCGTGTTTTGATCTTTATCGGGGAACAAAACAAAGAATTAATGTTTTAGGAGGTTTCGTTTCTGTTAACAAACCATATTTTTTAATTAAGGAGTTATTTGCTGTGTCCTAGGACTCTAGCGTGTTACTAGCCTGATAAATGGTGCAAAAATTGACGTTAAACTTGTTTTGCTCCAAGCCACATCTCACACTTGATTTATACATGCGTGCTGAATTTGTACATTGCCCCACGCTTCTTTATCATTCACTTAACCACGAAGATTGTAGCCTGACAATTGCTAAGTTCTAGTTTTACAACCATTTCTGAGTTAAACGAACGATTGTGTAACACAACACATCTAAGTGTAAAAAAGCAAAACAACTTAATGTAGAATTGCTGGTTGATAATAAAAGTGACGAGGCATTTTCTTAAATGTATAAAATTCAGTGATGACAACCCACGTTTTCCTGCACTTAGTAAGACATTCTGCTAAGCTGTTTTTGACGGCTGTCGCTACAACAAAAGTGAATATCGGCATTTTATCTAAGTACTACCGTTAGCAGCAACTTAATTCCTCGAAAATCGTCAGAGCCAATTTTTGTGTAAAATAAATTTCGCAAATTTTGGGAAAAACCTGAATCATTCAAAACTTCTTGCGTAACAAGATTAATGTTTTCACTCAGGAAACCACACAAAACGCTCAAGATAATTATGTGCTTAAAGGAACATCAATTGTAAGAAAACGAAAAGGGTCATTCAGTGAAGGAACGTGCTGGAATCAAAGCCAGTGGAACGTGGCGAGAGCTAACCGGGAGGCTCTCGAAAACGAACACCTTCGGGACGCGAAAAAGGTGTAACTGGAACTGCCTGCTTGCAAGAGTGGTTTCGTACGCGGCCACTAAAGTTGTATGGCGTATGTGGCCTTTATGGAAGCTTGCCGAAATAACAATAAACATTTTTTTTTATAATGGCGATAACTGTACACAGACAACTGCATTTCTATACTAACTGCAGTAATAACTGCAATACTATGCGAAGTAGCCTTTGAATATCTCTGAAATTCTCTGGAAATATTGAAGCAGTGTTCTTCAAATTGCTTGGCACCAAGTACGTGTACATCAAGAACTGAAATAAACAAATGACACCCATAGTGTCCTCCCCCCGCCTTGCCATGGAAACTCTATTGGCTCCAGTCTCTTTCTGTCGAAAACTAAATATCCTCATTTTTAACCCCTTAAAGTAGGACAAAGGTCCTTCTTGGAACTGACATGGTTCCAAATTGTCTTGAATCTCACCATTAGATTGGCTAGAAAAAAATGGTCCTCCTTGGTTAAGACAAGACCCGCGGCAAAAATGTTGTCATGGCAACGGCACAACATGTCTCATTTTGTTTCGTTTATGATGAACATTTCTGGTGCCAAGTTTGAAGAAAACAGCTTCAATGTTTCCAGAGATATTCTTTATTTAGTATTTTACTATTTAAGTTGCACACCTCACGACGTCGTCACTTTCCTAATTTGCATAATACAAAGGTCAATATCTCTAAAACGAAGAGAGATATTCCGGAAAAAAACCCATTCTACTGTATTTTGAAAGCCTTTCAAATACGCAGAAATTATTTTTCGTGTCATATACACTTTAAGTTGACGACCAGAAATTTTAATATTCTACTTTGTACATTTCGTTTTTATTTCTCCATGTTATTAACCACACCAATTTTCGGAAACAGTAGAATTTCAACTTACACATCTCACTTCTAACCTTCCTAATTTCAAGCTATGAATTTTAATCTTAACTCTCTATTTTTAATTTTGGAAACTACGTAGTGTTGATTAGAATTTGCTATCTTAACTAAAGTAATTGCCTCTCGTATTGGATGATAGAAGTTGAATTGACATATTGTAAACACTGCACGTGTAATGGAGTACGTTTATAAAGCTTTTTCGGTTGAACTGATTTCATCGACGATTACATCGATGATTTACATCGAGTGCAGAATAAACTACTGTTGGACCAAGTTATTCCTCTTCCTTGACGTCCGTAGTGGAGACTATTGAAGTAGATTCCCGCGTATCAGGAAATCGTGACGAGTTTCCGTTACCGCAAGAGAGCAGTGCTTTCTAGAGTTAGATTCCTTCAATTGTTAGCCTGCGTAGCAGTCTTTTCCGTTTCCTCTTAGCGGGAGAAAGCGGGAGCCAAGGGGAAGTCGCGCGAACGCATGGGGCTCTGTCCCCGAGCCCTCGCGCGACTCCCGCTTGCCTGAAAGGAAACGGAAAAGACTGCTACGCAGGCTACCCAATTGTCAGTTCAAGTGTCCGTTCATTCAGAAATTTTTAGTGTTCGCCGGGAGCAACCTATCGTCTGAATGGGAGTTCCTTTCGAGTTTCCGCTTGCGGGAGTTTAAAAACAAAGCAAAAGCTTAAATCGTAAAACCAGTCAAAGTGTCCGCGGACGCATACGAGAATGCCCGCCTACGGAATGAACAAATACACAGTTTGTATTGAAGCTCAAACTAGTGAAGGCGACCGTGGGTCATTAGAGCTGTCCGCATAAGAGAGTATCCGTAAACACGGTTAAGAGAGCTTCCGCAGTATTATTATTATTATTTCACTCTAAAAATACATCAAATACTCTCCGCACTACGCCTGAAAAATACCGGTCATTTTGTATTTGTGTTTGAGGAAACCTCGGGCAGGAAAATCAAATGATTATCGTCAGGACATCGTTTACGAAAGCTCCAATTTCAAAACGCTTTCCTTCAACACTAAAACGCAAAAGAGACCTTTTCAAATTCGTCCGCTTTGAAGAGCGTTTTCCAAAAGCTCCGTTTTCGTGACGGATTACTGAAGACATTAAGCTCAGCCGTAGAAATAATTAAGCTGTGTTTTCAAATTTCTCCGGCATAGAGTAAACGAGGCCTAAACTGCATGATCGTCACTGCGCTTCGATCCAGGGGGGCGAGAAACTGGGTACTAAATTCTTAAATTGAGATAACGCGACGTGAAAGAAACAACTAAAAATTGTTAATAGCATTTTAAAGCTTTTATCTTATTAATTTGTTGTTAATCTGCATGTCAAGGAGTTCGCTGTACATCATAAAACTTGTATGTGTGAAGAGAAATTTTTAATAACATCAATTATGACCGCTTTTGTTTAAAACATTAACTCGTAAACTTAATCATCCGTTTCTTTAATTCTTTTGTAAGAATCTGAAAAAAGTTGTCATTATAGTTTGAAATGAAACGCTGCCTTTCGATAAAAGCGGATTAGTTTTTCATTGTACCTGTCAAATTGTTCAAATAAAGGTCCTTAACATTATTAAAAATACATTATCAAGCCCCGCGTTTTCTACGTAAGAGCTGAGGCAATTTTGTCTCAACCAATGAGAAAACGATATTCTGTTGTCCACATAAGCCTTAACAAATCGTATTACAGTACGTTAATTATTGTCGCTTCTCTTTTTCGACGCGTTTTGTATGCAGATTTGTTCACACGCAATGTTTGATGGAGTGTATAATCATCGCAGACGAGAATGCTACTGAATCATAAAGAGCAATTCTTTGTCTCTCACAGTGAAGTAAATTGCCCCTGGACAAAAGGTTCAATTACCTTACTCTTTCTTTGTCGATAGTTTTTGGTTTTTCTCAGTGAACGTCTCAATGATTTGTCTTGTACGTGAGTGAGTTGCTATGTTCCTCAGCGTCCATCTGCCTCAGGCCAGCTAAATTTTTGCGTTTTTGCTTTGATGACGACTCTGATAGACAGGCAAAACTGCTCGGCATAGTCTTTGTTTGACTTTATCCTCGGGCCTTCCAAATACCCTTGTCATTGGCCGGAAGGTCGCCATTTGAGGGTTTGAATAGCTGCTAACTTGAAAAGAACAACTCTTTTGTGAACGAGGACAAAGAAGAACTAACACCTTGGTTTACCTTGAAGTCAATGCAAAAATGGCCGCGATGTTGAAAGAGCTTGTCTGGCTTTAGACGTCATAAGTATTGAGCTACGTTTCGGCAACGTTCATGTCAAGCGCTACTTCTGACAAGAAAAGTTTGCAGTGAAACGGATCACGGTCACGCCAATACAGGAAACCAAATAAATGCCAAGTTTGTTGAAGTTTTCAAAGCTACTACGGATTACTGAATCTTCATGGATTCCTCCTTGATCTCCTACAGCGGCCTTCACAACAGTTCTTTCAGGACTAAACTTGCAATGGATAACTCTTCTAGTTACGAAGAGAAAAAATGCTCGAACAATGCTTGGAAAGATCCAGTTGAAACTAATTCAGCGAACGTATTAACGAGACGATCTTTATTCGAAACAAAGAGCAAGCGAACAGACTTTGGAAGCACTGAACATCGTCCTCTTCCAACAGTTTTCGAGGAGAAAATCGCAAAGGAAAGAAAGGTCTCTAAACATGAGAAGTTATCAACCATAGGTAAGGTTTTTGATCTTAATTAGCATTTAGTTCCGAAATAAGCTCTTGGTAAATTGCCAACCAAAGTCTTGGTATTAAAAGTCCGACACTGTCTGATAACGTCTCTGAAACATGTTCTCGAGACTTTCTACCCTTGCTACAACAGTTTGTAGTTTTATATGTTGCAGATAAAAACCTAATTTGAACAACTTTAAAAGTTTTGCGAATACGTTCAACGTGTAAGTTAGTAAATTAGTAAATGACCATAGAATCATTTGCGTATTCGATAGTGAATGAACTCACTGAGCTAAAACCACTTTTGCGCTAATGACTATAATCGATTATAACTCCTTCTGTATAATATTACGTTTCTTGTTTGTTATACTTCTTAAAAGCGAGAAAGCTAATCAAACTTTATTCGGTATTTTAACATCAGATTTTTGTACCATCCCTACTCTAGTCTTGCAATCTTTGTTTTTCGTAATTACTTAAACAGAGTATTGTTTCTCGGTTCGGTAAGTCTTTGTAAGCCTTAGAAACCAATTCATTTGTCATGGTTGCCATCACTCCATTAGAGAAGGAAATAAAAAATTGAGGAATGATTAAAAAAGAAGCTCAGAGGGTTTTGGCCCTTTGGTTTTAGCAAACAGTTAGACAATTAATAACTCACTTGGAAATGAAATTTCGATTCCGTTCCAGGAAAGAGAGCTTAATTACTGCGACACTGTGAAATACTTATAATCCTGGGCGTGGAATAAAAACATATTCTTGGCTTATTAAGTGCTTGTTTGCTCTGGTAAATTTAATATATTTTACTTTCAGTTCCGTCTGCGGAGGAAAGAGGGTTTAATTGCTGTGACACTGTGTAATACTTATAATCCTAAGAGCGGGCTTAAAACATATTCTTGACTTATTAAGTGCTTGTTTGCTCTGGTAAATTTAATATATTTCACTTTCAGTTCATCTGCGGAGCTTTCAGTTCATCTGCGGAGGAAAGAGGGTTTAATTACTGCGACACAGTGTAATACTTATAATCCTAAGCGTGGATTAAAAAACATATTCTTGGCTTATTAAATGCTTGTTTGCTCTAGTAAATTTATTATATTTTACTTTCAGTTCAACTGCGAAGGTCTGGGTCAGATAAAGACGTCAGAGGCGCGGATTCTCGGCCACTGTCCCCATTCCTCTCTCGGTTAGTATCTCAGAAAAGTGTGGATGACACCGTAATATATGACCAATCGTCGCGGGCAGGAGTGCGCAGAATCCAGCGTAACTTCTCGAGTCCACTCCCCAGGGGAGAACAAAAGTCAAGCCCCCTGAGCATTAGAGGGCGAGCTGTGTCTGATTCTCCCACAGAAACACTCGTTAGTCCTGTCATTCTGCGGAGACATTTTGAGCCAGGAAACTGCCACAGCCCAAAACACTCAAAGGGAAGTATATCTCGGGTTAAATCCTGTCCAGTTATGAAAGCCGATTCAAATGAGCCACTCACCAACTTTTCGCTTCCGCTGACTCTTTCACCACTCTCCAAATCTCCTTCTACCGACGCATGCTCAACATTAAAACACGTTGACCAATCGGACACATTGCCGAGGATTGACCACGCGCAAAGTCCAATGTTGTTGCACCAAGTGCGCACGCGTAAGACATCAAACGAGTGTGTGCGAGAGTTGTTTAATGTGAGTCCCATAATGGATCAATCTGGTAATCCCTTAAACCAACCAGATGATAAAAATCTACAGTGCGAAATCACAGATAAAGTAGAATACTTTTTATACAGCATGTCCGTAGAGGATGACATTGATTAATTATCGAGCAAAAGCACGAACGTTTCCTAAGTTTCAATTTAGGTAAATGCAATGCAAGCTTCACTTTGATGCGGCCTCTCAAAACCATAGTCTTTCAAGATGCATATTACAAAGACACCTACAATAGTGGAGAAAAGTCATTGGGACACAGAATTACGAATTACCTGTCCAGTTTACAACTGAAGTTTGAAAATACGCTGCTATCCTTTTAGAAACGCGTTGCTGTTCCGTTCCCCAACTAATACAATGTTGAAACGTAAGAGAAATTGTAGGCATTGTATACGGGCAACCTCGTTCCCACCTTCAAGGGAAAAGCCCTGGGAACGAGGTTGGTATGCGGGGTGAGAGAATTGTATGTTAGGTGTGTGAAGTTGTATTCGTGTCTAGCGTGTGCGCAAAATTGAGCTAAAAATGTGCAAGGTTGTCCCAATACTTTTTTTCCATGATTGAAGCTCTTTTCAATTATTTGAAGGCATGATTGCGTCAAACACGTTAAGACATCTTTGCTCTTTTGCGGGCAATTTTTCCTACTCCGAGATTATTTATCGCTTTATATAACTGCTTGGTCATTTTTGATATATGATGGACTCCCAGCCAATAGCCAGCTGTAGCTGCATTTCTGATTGTGATAATTATTGATTTGTCGTCTAAAAGCTAGGGAGTGATTAAAGCTTTAATCCCATATTCTTTTGGCTAATTTTTTGCTGATAAGGGAAGATTTAGATAAACATATTAGAATGAAAGCTAGAGAAATCAATAACCAACGACTTCTCGTCGTCCTCGTGATAGCACTGTCAAGTTCAAAATGTCAAATGCGATCATGATATTTGTGAATAAGATTATATAATTCTAACTTGAAAAATGCGGTAAAGAACAGGTTTTAAAAAAACGTCTTATAAATGAGACAGTTTAGTTTGCTTTGACATTTCTTCAAGATTGAAAACAATTGTAATTTATAATCTTATTCACAAATTTCATCACGCACATGCTTGCATGCTTGTATGATTGGCAACACGGGGTAGCCTGCGAGCGGGCTCACGTTTTGGGTCTTACCAGTGACCGCTCGCGCAAGTAATGAAGCGGCGAAAAGCAAAACGGAATGAACCTGTACACGGGTCAAAGTTTTACTGTTTCTCATTTTGCATTCCGGCTGCGGTTGCAGTAGCGTCACTAACAGCATGTGCGATCTCAAATGTGAGCTTGTTGGTAGGCTAATATCCCGAGAGACAGATCACTTGACGTCTCCGGCTTTTGGCGACCACAGTCAAACGTCCAACCTTGTTCCCAGGGTCTCTCTTCTTTCTGCTCAGAGAGCCCTGGTAACGAGCCTAGTCAGCGTCATGTTCAAACACGTCGCTAGGGTCTTCTCCTCAACGATTTTCAAAATGACGGCTCTTCGTTAAAAAAGGAGAAGACCCTGGTGACGAGGTTACGTCATGTGTGTTCTGATCATTTCAGATTACGAGCATTAAGATCAGAAGACAGATAACGGACATTTATTCCTGTTTTCGCAATATGTTCCAAAAAAGTTACAAGCTGGCTTGTAAAAATACTGCTAGGAAAAGTAGTTTTTAAGGTTCAGGTCCTGTCAACACTTCGCCAAAGGAACTGATTTAAAAACGCAGCTTTCTCTCTACGGTCATTCGTCAGCGTGGAATTAGCTCAAAGCAATTTGAATACAGCATGCCGGCCAAGCCAGTTAGATATTGCCTTTGCGGGCACGCAATATCTGATAATATAAGAAACATTAACGTACGTGTTTTTTTTCTTACAAGAAATAATGGACGGCAATAATACACTACTCTCGACTTCTGGCCATGGAGAATATTTGCACTTCTAACCATACAGATTACATAAAAATGATACCCTAAATAAACAAAATTCCTGCTCCACTCTACATCTGCAGCGTTTATTAATAATCACTCGTCAGATTCTTCTTTTTCCGTAACACTCGTATGGCCAACCACGGGAGAAAACCTCCCACGGGCCTTGCGAATAATTGAGCTAACATCTAGAGCTCCTGGTATGGGAGTCGACGACCTACGCAGCTCCCAGGGCTTCTGTCGTCTTCCCCCTGTAGCTCTCTTCTGTCCACTGGGTGCGTTTGGCATGGAGCGCGGATCTGAACCTCTTCGTCCTAGATCGACTGGGCAATCCTCTGATATCTCAGTGATGTTCTGGAACGATGCGCTTTTCCTTATCGGCAAATCTGCAGCGACCAACGTGTTGTTGTTCGATGATTTTTCTTCCAGCTTCTCAAGTTTACGAAGCATTTGAATAGTTCTTTCGCGATCCTTAGAATTACCTTTGACGTTTTCGGAGTTTCCTTGCTCGCGGGGAGGTCTCGACGGATTAAATGTGCAATCACTATTCTCCATAAGGGACAAAATTGAAGCTTGGTGCCCTACCCCGGCTCTAGCAAAAGAAAGACGTTGTCAGGATTCTGGACTCACAAACTCGGTCTGTTCCTTTAAGTCTTCAGAAGGTGCGTCCGCAGATACCTAGTGTAGCCCTGTAGTTACTGAAATGTATCATTAGTTCAATTTAGATCGTCATCAAAACTCCGAGTAACCAGTAAAGGATTGTGGAATCGAAGAATTCGATGTACATTGCTAAACTGAACTGAAAACATGCCACAAGCGGTAACCAAGCGCACAAAAGAATGTTTGATCGAACAGAAGCGAAGTTTGCTTTTAATGCTCAGATCAAACATGGAGACAATTCTGTCAGATTTATTAGCTATGTGCAAAGAGACAGGAAATCCAATAAATTGCTAGTCGGTACTAGATCCGATTACTGGATAAAAGATTAGAATTGAAAAGTTTTGGCGAATAAACAGATAAATTCTCTGACAGACCAGGCGGGAGTTTATGACAAACGGTATAACTTACGCAGGACACAGCCGGATGAGATGAATATCTTTAAACAGAAACACAAAATAATAATAGACAATAATGTTTACATAATGCTGTAAAGACGTAGTTGTACGAGACTTTAAGCCAGATTCTGATTAGATTAAAGATTTTTTTAACATAATTGAGCAAATAAAACTGACCGGTTTGTGTGTAATCGATCCGGACGAGACTATCGGGGGCACCAAACACGTAGAGTCCTCACTTACTTCTGTGACTCTCTGTCTGTAGGTAGTCATGAGCTGTAGTGATACTCTCCTACAGATGCTGGAGGCCGTAGAGATTTAGATAGGGATTCAGTTTGGCGTTAACTGCTCAGTTCATCTATTCGTTACCCCCATGACATGACATGTTGTTTAAATGTTGACATATTGTCTCCTTCCGGAGGAGAAGAGAAGTCTTGATTACTCCGACTTTCGTGCGGTGTTGGGTTAGGAAAGGTTGAAGAGCAACTAGTACTTCCATAGCTTACCAAGCTAGTTTAAGGGGTGTATTTCCCAGAACTCGTCTCAGACCTCACGCTTCTTGATGGCAAGTAAGCTTTCTGTTAGAGTGGATATTTGATAATCTTATATCGCTTTTTCATTTAAAATGAAAAACTCTTCGTTTATGGCGCGGGAAAACGTGGTCATCTAGTGTTGAAAACACCTATAAAAGCTCCGAACTTACATTCATAGTTGTATGTACTTTCCCTTTTAAAAGGGATACATTCTTGTCCCCACATGCGGCGATCCTTTTGGTCCACGGTCCACACCGAGAATCTCGACCTCTGGCCTCCAACGATTTCTGAGTATGCGTAGAGTATTCGTTTCGTATTGTCAGCCAATCAGATTTGTCAGATTTGTCGTAAAGTCCGTGAATCGTGGACTTCTGGTTCGCTCTAAAAGTCAATTCAGTTCCCTAAAGTCGCTTTCACACTGTCGTAACCTGCGTCTTCTTGGCGTAGCGAGAAAGAGCATAAACCCTTAAAATGTGTATCATGTCTGGTATTTATCAAAACCTCGGCTGGTCCGTTGTGTAGACAAT
>OMLO01001657.1_pt1 | contig 17333 bp, 17 predicted proteins | sample 1674811 | NCBI WGS metagenome assembly OMLO01 (sample SAMN06265003, study PRJEB25207) | coral metagenome | isolation source: Coral host | place: Mexico:La Bocana,Puerto Morelos, Mexico | collected 2008-11-13 | reverse complement strand
AGACCAAAATCCGAAATTTACACCCCTAAGCGAGACGACGAGCATCCCCGTCCATTTCATATCGGAGTCCCCCCCCCCCCGGGCTTGATTTCCCGTTGTATTTCTTTGTTGTTTCACCGTGTTTGAGGCCGTTTTGAAGTGTTTTCAGCGAGTTATAGCGCTAGTGGTGGTGGTGGGACAACACCACACAAGTCCGTTTTATTCACGAAACATACAAACTCTTGTAAATCGCATCTTCTCGCGCAAGACGAGAAAGTGCTGAAGAGACGAACGGCGCAAACTAGTGTTATATATCTATTTAATATTACTATTATTTTTAATATTAACTTTTATTAACTCGACCCTCGACCCTCGATATGTTACCCTCGACCCTCGATATGTTACACTCGACCCTCGATATGTTATCCCCGACCCTCGACCCTCGACAAAAAACCTACACCCGAGCTGGAGTGTAGGTTTTTGTCTATATGCCACGAAGCATTGGCTCCTTTTGAGCGGAACGTCTTTCTCTTCTGATAAACTTTCAGATGATTTTCAGCCCGGCATTGTACGAGCCCGGTTTGCCGAGATGAGGCAGCCCCGGGAGAGCTGAATTTTGGCGCGAACGCCTTTGGTTGGCCCGGTGAACGCGATTACATGGAAAATTTTCAGCCCGGTTAGCCGGGCTGAAAATTACAAAAGCTCGCAAATTTCACATATATTTTTCATCGCCACCCATCGCGAAGCCCAGCAAGTATGCCGAAGGAGAGTGGTAATTAAGATCGCAAATGTCAGCGAATTTACCGACCGAAAGAAGAAAAAAGCCGTAAATTTGCTTCAAAAGCTCCCATCGCCTATAGTTCATGTTGAGTACTCGTTCATGTTTGATAGCCGGCAAGGAACATTTCTTATTGCGGTCCGTCAATAACACTGGAAAACTATGAAGCCAAAACTCCACGACTCCTGCTTTGATAATAACACGACCTAAACCCAGTTCAGCAACATAGAAAAAGGTACACAAACGAAGCCAGGAAAGGCGTTTTTAGGGTAGTTCTTTTCCACAGTCGAGTGAAAAATTTGAAATTCCGAAAAAAAAAACTGCCGTTAAGTAAAAACTATTACCCTTGACCCTCGACCCTCGACAAAAAGATAGAATCCCCATTGGTGACATTTGACTGAAACAACTTCGTTACCATGGAAAGTTCTTCCGCCTCCCAAACAATGAGTTGAGTGCTCAAGAACATGACATAAACATCGCCATGTTTACATATTGTTTAAGTTTCGGCTTAGTTGTGAAGAATACCAAAACCGAGAACCATGCTTCTCGTTCTGGACAGCCAGATTGAGAGACTGAAGTTCAAGTACTCTGCGTAGCAAGCGTTGCCGTACGTACTTTGACGCGCGAAAATTTGGGCGAGCAAGGGAACCACACAATTTGAAACAAGGGACTTCTAATATGTGTGACGGGGTAATGTTGATGGGGATATCAAGTTGGCGCGAATAATTCGAGCGTGACTTGAACAAGGAGAAAGGAAATCGGATGGCAATCGCGCTAGTTGACTGCCTTCCATGGTCTTCACTTTTCAAGTGATTTTTGGTTACAGCGGAAAACTACCGATTAAAAACGGTTTCATGTCTTGTTTGAAGGTTCGCTGTTTAAATGAAAATGACGATAAATAAAAAGTGACGAATAACGAACTTTTACTGTACATTCAAGAGAAAGTAAAATCAATGTTAAAGTAGTAAATTTGTTTGGAATAGCTATTATTCAATTCGCGCTCGTTTTCTTGCTATGGCATCTTCCACTGCCTTAAGTTCACGCAGGAGTTCCTCTCTTCTCGAGGAAGTGTTTGCAGCATTTGGTTTCCCAGCAGGCATTGCTTCCGCTTGTGAATCTATTGATTGTTTCTCGGGTTTAATTGTAGGTTGCGGCGTCACGGATGATGCAACCGCTACCTTCACGGCTTCCTGAGCGTCGGAGACTGGGGACGGATCACGTGGTCGCTTTTTCAACGCTGACAGTTTGTCAGTAGTGCTGCTGACTTCAGATCTGTACGATGGAGAATGCTGGGAAGGTTTAGAGGAGTCCGTAGCCTCTGATCGTGCAACAGACTGCAATGAGAATAAACAAACCTAGTGATGAGACATTCTCAGGCGAGAGAGAGCGGTTACACAGCACCTGGTCACAAAGCTACTCATGTATTTTCAGTTGATCTATTAATTTCTTCTTATCACGAGTTCCGTTCTCTGATTGGCTACGCTACTCACGATCTATTCTGTAATAGACAGTGAGTACACAGTGAGTAGCATAGAAGTGTGCGCTTGTTAACAAAATGACGGCCACTTCTTTCCATTTTCAAAGTGTCTGTGAAGAGGATTTAGATAAAGTTTTAACGACTAGTAGATTTATACTAAAGTAATTAGATTATTCGGTCTCGATCTAACGCGATAGAAATCTCGAGCTCATAACCTAATGTCTTGTCTCGTCTTGAAAAAATTCGGCTGGTATGTGTGAAAATGAGAATGTTGTAAGTTTTGGGTAAAGAGTTTGAAACGTACATTTTTTCTTACAGACCCTTGCTCAAAGAGACGTGGGTTCAATGGTATAATCTGAGGCTTTAGTGTTTTGCACTCGTTGGTGTTCGTTGACCTCTGGCTATCTTATCTCTTTCGTATATTTGTCAAGTAAAGGAGAAACCGATGGCGAAAATCAAACACTGAATCACACGTAACGGAACAGAAAGGGCCCTAGGAACGAACATGTGTGATCCATGCAGCATAGTAGAGATGGAGCACACATAATCTGGCCTTCCTTTTGCTCCTCCGCCATAAGGGAAAAAATCTATAACTACATTTGTTGCTGCGAGTCCTGTACTGAAAGTGATCGCGAAATGTTGCTGAAAGTCCCGGCAGCTGTATTTATCAACTTGAAGTTGATTTATGAGAATTAACGGCCATGGTAAATTTGTAAGGCAAACATTAGTACGTTAGTAAAGTACTCTTGCCGTTAATGATTTGGATATTGCTTTCGGCAACGAGTTTGGCCGCAAATAATTTGTGTTGGTTTAATAATTAGTCTTGGTTTAAGACATTTCAAACTGCTCCTCGAGATAGTTATACTATATTGTGATTTCTCAAGAACACTCAAAAAGTGCGAGAAGCAGACTGGACCTCCTCCTTCACTGTGCACTTCTCTCGTGTTTTTCAAATTACCTTGTTCAGAGTAAGTTTAATATCTTTATGGCCAATATATCGAATGTTGCCGCTTGTCAATGGCACATTCTGTGCTTGCTTGACTTGTTCAGTCTTTGGCGCTGCTCGGCGTGTTTTGGCTGGGTGCTCTTCTGATTCGTTTCCAGTATCACTGCTTGCAGTTGCACTATCACTGGATGACGCACTAGATCCACGGCGTAACCCACCTCGCTCTCGTGTTCCACGTGGAGAACTGGGACGAGCAAGCGCATGCTCCATACTGTCAGCACTTGAAGATCGCTCACGTCTGGAAAACAAATTTTTACACACGAGTCAGTTATGGCGTGCACTGTCGCGCTATGAACATAACTCTTAATGTAGAAAAACACTAGTGCGCGGAACGCGATAAATGATTAACCTGTGGAGTTACCTTAATGATGATAATAGTACCAAGTAGTAAGGGAACAACTATGAGTAACTTACTTTTGTGACTGGTTGGGTCGTCGGCGGTCTTCATTCTGCAAATGGAAAAGACATTTCACTAAGGAGTCTGGTTTTTCTTAAATGACGCCAGTACCGGCCACCGTTCGATACTAACCGCCTGTGTTACCTGCAACGTGCAAAAATACTCACCCTTGCCCGAGGTGATCGAGATCTTCTTCGTCTGTCAGGACTTCTTCCTCTCCGAGAATGATGTCCGCGCTCTCGACTACGAATGAACAACAGAAAAACACGTCAGATCTTACGAGAAAAGAGGAATCAAGACTACCACACTAAACCAGTCAGGCAAATCTACACACGAACACACGAAACATACAAATTAACGACGAATTTTCGCGTCTAGATTGTATCGTAATGTGTGTGACTTGAGAGTTCCGAGGGTTTCTTAATAAGCGATCACAAGCGCCATTACCTAGTAAGCGTCAATCATACCTGCAGGGGTCATCTGGTCGGCGGCCCCAGCTGGTCCCATAGGATTTCTGTATTCTATCTACTCGACCATACTCATAACGATTCCTCTTTTCCTTGTTATTACGATCAGACTCGACTGGTGGAGTTCGAGGTGCTAGTTCTGGTGAACCTTTAAGCTTAGTAGGGCTTTTTTGCACTGGTTTAGGCGATGGAGATTTGGACTTGTTTGATTCGGATTCGGACTCTGAAGACACGTTAGATGCCTGCGCGCCACCTTTCTCCTCATCTTCTTCATTAAGCACAGTCTTCACCTCTTTAACAGGACTGTTGCTACTTGTTGAGCTTGACCTATCGCTTCCTGAAGACCGAGAACCAGATCGCGAACGTGATTTTGACCGGGAGCCTGATCGCGAACGGGATCGTGATCTCGAAGACGTTGGTGAAACTGAGCGAGAACGCGAGCGAGAAGCAGAGCGTGACGTGGAACGTGACTCTGAACCCGAGTGTGAGCGTGAGGAGCGTGATGAATCTGAGGAGGAGGATGAAGACCTGCTTCGTGAACTGCGTGAAGAAACCGAGTGGCGTTTAGGAGACGTTGTTCTTTGCCAGGGATCTATCCATTCATCATTAGGAAGACGAGAACTCGAGATTCCAAGCACTTTCGGCTTAGATTTGTCCTTTTCTTCAACTGCCGTTTCTTTTAAATCCTCTCTTTTGTCAACTTCCTTTGCCGTTGTTGTTTCAGCACTAACATTCACTTGCTGACTTCTTTTCTTTCTTTCTTCATCCTTGTTCTCATTTATTGTATCTTTGTCCTGTTCCTTTAAAGCTAAAATTGTTTCTTCCTTGACTTCAAGGTTTTTTTCTCGTGTAACTTCACTGTCGCTTTTTCTATCCCCAGCGACTGGGATTTCTTTACCCTTTTCTTTCCCTTTGTCTTTCTTGTTTTTTACCTTCTCCTCTCCTGTCTTTTCCATTTCTTTCGCAGGCTTTTTCGTTCGTTCTTTTTCTCGTTCTTTAATAATTTCTTTTGCCTTTTCCTTCTGTTTCTCTCTTTCACCGCCTCTTCGTCTACTTCGCCTGTCCCTGACACGAAAAAGAACGCACATGATCGGTAAATAACACACTGTTACACGCAGTACTAATCAAATTCAATGATAGTTGAAGTGAGATCAGCCGTGATCCAAACTGCGGATCAATAAGTCTATTACCTTTCAGGTGAAGACGACGGAGTTCTATAAACTCTCTTTTTTCTTCTGTCACGATCCTAAAACACAAACAAACAAATCAAAGATAGTAAGGGTAGCCATATATGCTGTGTCACTAAGATTATGTACCAAAATTCTGAAAGACAGGTATACAAAACAACCACTCCATGTCCTGCTATGCTTGATAGCATACAGTAAAAAACTAGGAAAGCTAGAGACCCTGAGAGCAATCAGAGCAACCACACAACAATACACTACAATACTAGCTGGGTATTTGACTGACCCGATACTGAACAGGCGAGGCATCTCTCTTGTCTCTCCACCGTGACACAATATCTCCTCTACGATGTCTGATTTCTTCTTCCCCCTGACCGAACATGACGGGATCTTTTTCCAACCTACTTCTTATCATCTCACGGCGTCTCATCAAATTTTCTTTGTCATTTTCATCGTCGTCTCCTTCAGCTGTGATGCCGAGGATCATACGCTTCTCCTCAAAGTCAGCATCTTCTTCCTTTCGCTTCTGGGCGGCTTTTTTAACCTGTATACATCAGAAATTCACATCATTACGACCGAAAGGTACCAATTTGCGAGTTACTGACACTCCAGGTATCCAAAGAACGTTTCTTAACAAAACGGAGACAATTCCAAAGTTATTAAGATAGAAATCGCGGTTAGTACTAGACGGCCGTGATGTCGGTACTTACTTCTCTTGCTAGCTTTAGTCCCCTCTCCCATGCTGTTTCTTTTTTGGGCGGGGCTATCGGCTCTGAGATGGGTTGTGTTCTATCTGCCATTTCATCATCCTGTAAACAAAATTGTAACAAAATTACCACAACTGCGTCTAAATTAACTGGCACACCACTACGCAACGATTTCCAGAACACTAAACAGAAAATTGGCTTATAAAAAGGCTTTAATTATGGTACGTGGAGAGCAGGTTCAAACAGGCTTGGGAAAAAGGCTTGGTTTATGAAAAAACTATACTGACACAAAAATTGGATATTTTTCTACACCACTTATGTCGCAGTAAAAAACCAGCTCAAATAATAAGCAAATGATACAAATTATGGGTATTTATGAGATTATTTTTTTTTAAATTCAAAAGTAATATCACTGATTGGTTTTGAAAGTTCTGTATGTAGTCTGTCGCCCATCCAGTCCAGTCAGGGATTTGAGAAGAATTCAGATGATAATTTGAAGGATTCCTTCCTGTCATATTTGCATGATAGACACAAAGAAAACATACCAGTTGCACAACATCCTGGTCTGGGAAGGATGGCATTATAGCTTCTGGATGGACAGGAGGAACTAGTGCTGCTACTTTGGGGAAGGGGCTGGGATACTGGCCAGGCTCAGGTAGCATTTGATACGCACCTGTTAATGATAAAAACATTGATTTATCTTTATCTGTAAAAAAAACCAGATACTACATGTAATCTGATTGACTATCTATTATTAAACATGAGCTAACTGATAACAAACTGGAAAAAACTGACTAAAAAACTAAAATCTGTTTGAAAAATTGCCCAACCTAGTTCAGTATAATGACTTAGCACATTATAAGCAACAATGTACCAAGTACAAACATGAGGAAATTACCACACAACTGACAAAGGAACATAATAAGCTTCCATTTTCACTAAAAATTAAATTGATGGTTGTCTTATTTCCTTTCTTTATTTATTATTGGATTGACAAATTCAAAACCAGCCACCATTGAAGCATTAAAGTAAGAGGTTTTATCCCCTGAGGGTTCCCTTGTCAACAAAGCGCAACTTCTAAGTACTGGTAAAAGTGGCAAATGAATTCAGGATGTTTGTTCATACAACAATCGCACAGCTGACCCACATCTCCAAATTGATTATTGTTACGTGTTATCTCCTTGTCAAATTTCCTTTATATCATATCGATTTTAAAAATTTGGTGGATGACAATTTTTCGGAACAAGAAGAACTGTTTAAATATCAGGTTGTGCAAGATTTGTTTTAATGTGTTCAATTATATTTCTTTTCATGGCTCACAAGAATAATGTATACAAAATTAACTTAAATAAATCATATGTGGTGCTTACTCGGGTAACTTGATCAAGAAATTAAAATATGTTACTTTGTCCTTGACAAAAGTTGCCAGAGTTATTTCAGAGCCTCAGGCTTGTCAACACAATTTTTTTGGGTCCTCTAAAATTCATGATAAGTACTTAAGGCTAAGGAAACAGAAGCTTTCTATATAATAAATCATTATTTAGTTTTTAGTTTTTTAAATTTGGCACTGTACCTTTGTCATTGAGTCCTGGATGTAAAAACCTACAAGACATACCCCATGTGCAGCCACCTGAGCAGAGAAAGGTAAAGATATAAAAGCTATGGTCAAACACAGACAAATTATGTAATTTAAAATTAACAAAGATTGAGGAGAGGATGAGGGAGGAGGACCATGGTCATCAAATGCTATATTTCACAATTCGTAGGACAAATACTAAAATGTAAATAAGCAAGCAAATTCTATGGCTGTACAGTTAGTCACTGAGGGAGGCACACTGGCCTCGTGGTGAGTACACTTGTCTCCAGATCAAGCAGGTCCGGGTTTGAACCCTGGGTGTTGTGTTCTTGGGTAACACACTTTATTATACGACTAGCTGTGTGAGCGGGCAAGATGAACTGAATCTTGCACTGTGATTGGCTACCCGAGCGGGCAAGATGGAGCTGCCTTGCCTGCTCACAATACAGGCTTTGTCCTGCAAGTAAAATTTATCATGTTTTGGTATTTTATCCTATATAATAAATCCTTTTTTGACCGAGCTTGTTCCTTCAAGATGGCTGGATATTGGCCTCATTCTTTTTTTGCAATTTTATGGACCTCGACTTCGTCGTGGTCCATAAACATGCAATAAAAGAACTTGGCCAATATCCAGCCATCTTGACCTCACACTTGGCCAATATCCCATATTCACTCTCACAGTGCCTCCCTCCACCCAGGTGTATAAATAGGTACCAGCAAACTTAATGCTGGATGTAGCCTTGCAATGGAATAGCATCCCGTGAAGGGAGGAGTAGAATACCGCTAGTTGCTCCATGCTACAGAACCTGGGATAAGCTCCGGCCTGATGGGCCACTTGTCTCGTATGCAGACTTAACAGTCAGTCATGATTCCAACATTATACACTGTATACTGCTAGTAATTATGTATAGCCTGTGTTCAGACATCTACTCTTTCTTTTCATGCAAAAAGTGATCTGTGAAACACACCCTCACTAGTATGCGTGCCCCAGCATCCTGCTACTTTCTCCGAAATTTGGGTATCATCCTCTAATTGGTTACTTTAAAAAAAGCCCATGACAACTTAATGCCGCTTTAAGTGTGTACCCCAAATTTGGGGGTTGTTAAGTATTCATATATTCAATCTATTGTTCTTACTTATTATTCATTCATTCTGATGTATTTAGCAACGAGACAGCGTGCTTCCGAAGATCGCGAAGAGCGCAAACACTTTGATGTAGGTGAGATATTTTTCTTTTGTTAACAGAAGACAAAAAATCTCCAGGGACTGAGATGACATCTGCTTGTAATCTATCATTGCCTGCTGACCTTTGTTAAACTATTCTGACATACTTTGATCAAGACTGAGAAATGACTACAGCACACGAGTGAATATATAAGCTTATTAGTAAGCGGCATGCTACACGTAAACAAAACCAGTAGTTTCTTGGAAAACGACTTCGGCGTTAAATGTTGACCTTCCTTCTCCTTGTTTGTGTTCCTTTTTTTGGAACATAACTTCTTTCTGCGTAAAAACTTTTCGATCTTGAAAGGTTTCGATCGAAAAAAAACAAAAAACGGTGCATATACTCGTGTGTTGGCGAAGTGACTGTTGGAATTTCCATAATACAGAATGCTTAATTCGTGGCATAGAGTTCTCCACGTTCACAAACACATAAATCAAGGTTTACCAATCAAATAATTTTTCTTTTATTCTGGGGGAACAGAATACTTCAAAGACGTTGAGGACAACATTTCAAACACTGACTTACCATAAGTAAAATATCTGCAGACCTTTCTCCTTAAATTCAGAGTACCTAACAATTACATTACAGACAGGTACAAGTTAGTCAGAAGGATAACAAGAAAAGGATCCCATCCTTACACATTAAGTAAGATTAATAATGAAAAGACACAGCAAAGAGTATGGTGTATGACCTGTTTCCTTTCAAATGAAGTAAGGAACAGATTTGACTGTATTTGATTGTCACTATCAATTTCAATATAATAACATACCTTCTGCCATTGTTTCAAGACAATTACAATGAAACCTATCCAACAAATGCACAAGGGCTTGCAACACAAAGTATACATTACTCTACTTTAAGTTGCAGAGGAGAGAGGATCAAGTAATAGTAAATATTTTGTATTATATAACAGTACACTCTCTTTTTGAGAGACCCTTCAATTCTAATGTTCTATCATTGCAATTCCCATAAACAATACCTGTTGAGTCTCCATCTTCAATAACCTCTCCTTCTTCTGGGCCATCAGCCTATCATAAAAAAACACACCAGATCAAACAAACATGAAGCATCTCTACTTGAAGATGTGGTTTGTTTATATCAACTTAAGCTCTATTACAATTGTAGTATTCATTAGGCTTCACCTCAAATGCAGCCTGATATTCAGTGATCAACAGTGTATGTCAAAACTTTGCAGGACTTAAACTTTGTAGCAATATTCATGTATGATCCTGATAAAACGTCCTCTATGATTGTAACTGGAGTCTCTCGAGTCTCTGGAGTCTCTTGATTGAGTGATAAATCAATTAACTAAGTTAAGTTTATAAATCTTACCTCATTAGTTGAATCTTGCTTTCCTTGAGGTTTTTTCTCTGCATTATCCTGAAAAAAATTCAACAAGATTCCATTAATTGAGTGGTTTTGACTAGAGTATGGAAAGTTGTTTGCCCTTGCTTTGGTTTGCAATACTATACTGAGAAAATAGCTAAATAACCCCACTACTTTGTGACCTAATCAGAAGTAAAACCAAATCAATCATCCCATGTTTGCATAGATCTGTATCTGACCAAGGTCTTCACTAACTTGTTCTCGAACAGACCTCTCCACACATGTCGACTGGAAAACACATGTGTAGGGAGCTTGGCATGTTAAAACTAAATTAGTTTTAGAACATTTTCAGTTCCAGAAAAACATTCTAGTGTCTCATTTACAAATGTTGATAATCAGAGGACACAAACTTAGACTAATAGTGCCAACAGGTTCATTTCATTTGAAGTTATTCCCATGACACATAGATTGCATAGCAAGCTCTCTCATATGGGTGAAGAATTATTGCCTCCTTGCTATGCAGAAAATTAGGTTTGGAGCAAAAAAGTTGAGGGAAAGGGGGAAGGTGAGGCATGTGGGAGAATGTTTGCCAGCTCCACATCGGTACAGCATGGTTGTGTTGATTTACAAGTGAATTAATTAAATGCACTTCAAGTATTCAAGGACATAATTGAATGGCTTGGTAGAAGACTAACATTAGTGACTTATTTGGGTAAAATTTTTTTATCTTCAAAAGTGCCTGAATTCCCCTGACAAAAGAAGAGCAAACAGAGGAGGAAAAATAACCAAGGGAAAAATTCAGGATTTGAACCAACACTCTAAAGAAAATTATCCACTGTGTACTTGCGCTTTTATCACTTGCACCACATCAACACGCATTAATTAACAAAGGAGCTGAAAATTAAAGAATAGTTTTCTCTTGTTCCACCTTGTTGAGTTCATTGTGCACGCCTCGATATTTTGTCCTTGTTTTTCTCAGAAACAAAAGTGCAAAACAGCCAAAAAAATACAGGGGAATGTTTTACTACTAAGTTGAAAAGCACATGCAAAAATACATGCACTTTTGAAGAAAAAAAAATTTCACCCGAAAAAGTCACTTACGATAGTCTTGCACCAAGCCAATCAATTATTCAACAGTGACTTGCACTGACCATAAAGGAAAAATACAGTTGAATCTCCACTAATGGACATTTCTTTACAAAGGTCACTTTCTTGTCTCAGTGGATAGTCCATATATTCACTCTTATTTTAACCTCTCTACAATAGCCATCTCTCCATAAGCACAACAGCCATCAAAGCGCATCCCAAAACTACCAGCTACCTTAAAGTGCACCTAACCCCCAAAACTTTTTTCGCTAAAACAAATCCACTTACTGTTTAAACTAATTCGGTGAAAAAATTTTTGAATTTGGTTGAATTCTCAATTTTCTATGGCTTGCTGAAAATGCGAAAATCGCCATAAATCAGCGCCATTTTGTTTCACGACCGAGTTCTGGGAGGAATGGGTCCAGCAGCAGTTGTGACGTCTACCCAGGAACGAAACGTGTTTCGCCTCTAGTCATTTCACTGTAGTGGCTGTGTTGCTCGTGAAGAATTTGCAGCTAAAATGCCTACGAGGTGTTGCAGACTTAGAAAACGGAACAGCGCTTCACTCTATTCTATATTTTAGTGACGATCGGCCACAAGCGAAAAAAAAGACGAAAAAACTGGGCGAAGAGGGAGCCTTCAAAGAACTCGGCCATCTGTTCAGTGCACTTCAAGCCAGTTCATACCTAGCCGTCCAAGCTTCATCTGCAAGCGGCTCATCAGTGAACTTGAAGTTGTCTTCGTCGCTTGAAGAATTGCGCTCTTTTCGAACTGCAATATTAAGTTTATATTGGAGTCATCTGAATCAAAACTCATCTCTGACTCCAAGGAGGGAGACATCTTGATCTTCTAGCGAAAATTTGGGCGTTTTAAAGCTAAAATAACAAAAGCGAGTATTCTACAGTACGACGTCCAAAGAAAACAAAGAGAAATGACTGAGGGCTGTTCTATTCGGTTCCTGGGTAGACATCACAACCTTGCTTGACCCAGACTCCCTAAAACGTGGTCGTGAAACATCTCGAGCACGACTTTGGCGGGCCATAGAAAATTTAGGATTCAACCAAATTCAAAAATTTTTTCGCCGAATTAGTTTAAACAGTAGGTGGACTCGTTTTAGCGAAAAAAAAAATTAGGGGTTAGGTGCACTTTAATCAATGACCGATGATGATGTGTACAAAACCCTGTAAAAGGTCACAAAACTTGTTCACTACTATGTGTTGTTGGTCTCTGTTTCTGTATAGTTTCTGTTTTATTGATATACTCTGATTGCACTGGGTACTTCTATTCTACAATAACATTTTTTTAAATTGTACAAAAATGTTGTAGTCATCGAAAAAACAGCTGTCATATTACACCCCTACCTCCCCATAATGGCCACTTACATCTGTCCCCACGGTGGCTGTTGTAGAGAGGTTTGACTTTTCAAGGTTAGCATATGCTTAAATTGCTTGCGTTGGAATTGTTGACAGGATGACTTGAGTCAATTTTATTCTGTACACTTCCTGTATTTTCTCTTTATACTAATTTTATAGCAGTGCTGTTCTGAATTTTGCTGGAAACTATATGTAATTTTAGTGCCTGGAGACAAACTGTCAATCAATAAATGAACTCAACTGTGAAAAATCAGTATTGTGCTGGCAAGATCCCACACCCACATCTTTTGATCGTATTGGAATGTTTGCCACCCAGGCTATGTCACACACACGTAAAGATAAATGCCTCCTGTTTTCAATCATTTATATATTCTTGTACCACCTTGATACAATCACTGTTTGCCTTAGAAAATGATGCTAGAATCATTGAAATAGACCATAATTTTTACATGTTTGACTGTATGTTGCAGGAAACCTTTTAAGTGTCACTATGATCAAATTAGCTATATCCACTTTTTACATTTTCATACACAATACGTCTTTCCTAGAGATCTTGCAAATTTCAATATATCTTCAGAACGCAAGTTTTTTGGACCTTTATTTACAAGAATTTACAGCTGCCATTAATTTTCCTTGTTCCAAGTCTTCGTTGGGAATTTGAGTAAATAACATTTTGTCAAAAATACCACATGGGTTGAAATTATAATCGCAATTAGTGTACAAAATTAAATAAATATAAGAGCTAAAGTTTTTTGTTATTCTTAATGAGAACTGCAGCACTAATTGTTATTGTAATTTTAACCTGTTTGGCATTTTTGAGAAAATAATGGCATTTACCCAAATTCTCAAACAAGACTTGGAACAAGGAAAATTCCAAAAACTCTCGGAAATAAAGGTTCAAGAAACATTAATTTGATCATACTGACACTTAAATGACAAGGTAATGGACATAAAAGCACACTAAAACTGAATTCTGCACAAATCTAAATCCCTGACTTATTACCATATTAGTTCATTGTGTGAAAAATACCTTAGTATCTTCATCTGAGAGGATTTCTCCTTCTTCACCCTCTTCATCTTGTTCAGTTTCTGCCAGCTCACCTTCCTCCTTATCATCACCCTCCATGTCGTTCTTAACTCCATTTCTATCTTCTTGTGCTGTCACTATTTCTCCTTCATCTTCCTCGTAATCAAGTTCCCCCTCCTCTTCCTCTTCAAATATACCAGCTTTACTGTGCACATTTGCTGTTAAATGAATGCTTGCAGTTGAAGCTGTCCACTCGGTCTTAACACCACCATTGTCTAATGCTATCTCTTGAACCCTTTCAACCAATGTACTATCCTTTGCATCAGAAATAGAAGTAGAGCCCTCTACTGGTGCAAGACAGGGTCTTTCTTCCATGGTGTTTGACAGCAATACACTTCTGTGAGTGTCATCATCTTTGACTGACTCATGACTATGTTTGGGGTCCATTGCACCTACATCAGCAATGATAAATTGAATAAAGATATCTCATTAGACATCCCATTGCCTAGAATCACTGTATATTTTCTGTGACTTGCGGCATTTTGATCTTCCTATAGGTTGCTTTAAAATACAAACCAAAAGTAAAATGTTAATTGATAATACATTGCATGATTTCCGTTTTTTTAATGTTTCTGCTAAAACAGGGGAACTAGTAAATACGACACCAAGAGCCACACAAACAAAAGTGTCTCCACATATTATCTGGACATAATATATCAATCACAAGACCATGTCTGGCAACATTCCAAACCAGAAGAAGAGATGTTGTCAATGTGATGCACACTGCAATATGCAATATTTATTATATGTAATTAAATTAATTGAGGAGAATGTGCTGCCTCTGTATTTAGTTCTACAAATGGTTAGACATTCTAGTCTTCTCGGATAAGGATGAAAAATTGTAGGCCCCGTCTCCTGTATCTTCAGTGTTATATAGTTATAGAAGGGGACGTTAAAGAACCCACACACCTTTCGCAAAGAGTAGGGAATGTAGTTCCCAGTGTTGTGGTCTGATCTCGTTGTTCGGGTTTGCTGTTTAACATACAGCTAACCTCATTGCAGCTTGTTCCCACGGTGTCCAAAAAAAATCAGACTATGACTATGACTTACAATGCCTTTATCACTGTCTGATAGTAGCTACCAATCTTTCATGACCTCCAATGATTATGGTGTTGAGCAGCATAAATGTTTGGTGGAGGATATGCTTTGGTATCACCTAAAATGCTTCATGGCCATAGAATAATAGAAACTGCAATCATATTCTTCCCTTTCTTTCTGTTTTGATTACAAGGCTCTGAATGCTCACTTCTGTCAACTTCAAATGTGCGGGGAACCCTGTCACTCTCAACCCTCTCCAAAGAATGTGTTGAAACTTTCTAAAATTTATTATCTTATCATGCCGATCACAATTCAATAAACCACGTATGGTGATCACCTAACTCATTTTTTATGTTGTAAACCTAAATCCCAAAATTAAGGGTGTTTTCATATATTGTTCTGTTGCTATAGTAACATTCCTTGAAGAGGATCACAACTTGTTCAACAACAATTGAGCATTTGTGTAATACCAATGTTGTGACAATATTTGATTAAGAGTCTGGTATTATTGATCCATCAAAATATGACTGCTGAAAAGTCCAGGAAACTGTTCCCAGCCACATTAAGATGTAAGAGCTTTTTTAAATCACCAACACTAACACCATCATTTATGATATGATCCTGTGTGTTCAAAATGGGCATCTGTCAGGGTCACACAAGGATTAAAGCGAATGACTTGAAAAAGATACCTCTGTAATTATATCACACAGAACATGTGATGACGTTAAACTAGTAAATAAATTCATTTATCAGGTACAATGTCTGAAACATCGATATCTGGGTCTAAAATTTTATGAAGCGAAACTACCTTAAACAGCAATCCTCTAACTTAATAGGGAACAGTCAACAACTACCATAAATACAGAAAATAATGTCGTCGAGAAAAATAAAATGTGTAGTAGCATCGATTTTCGACGATGGAGGCAAACTTTGAGCTTAATTTCAGGTGATACGGGCCATAACCAAATAATAACTTACCACGTCAACCACAAATGGTTTAACACAAAACTCGGGGACAGCTAACACCAAAACATACTTCGATTTTCTCTTCTATTCTCAGGAAAAGAAATAAGTGCAGCTCAATTCAATTATGGCCGACGATGCTCTGATATTCTCTTCTCTCATTGGCTACAACAGCATCATGTGATAGTTTTGCAACATGTCAGCGGTGTTTAATCTGCACGTGTTCGCAAGACGAAGACGAACAGAAGTAGTCCAGGGTAAACGGAGTCAACGACGATGTTGCGGATATTGAGAAGAAAATGGCTTCTCAAGCAAATATCTCTGCAATGGATAAAACTATTTAGTGCTACAAAAACACCTCAGGACGCGTTATTCAAGAGTTTACCTCTCTTCAATTTGCATTCCCGGTGCATATCCGCAGAATCTGATAGATCTGTTGGCAAGTGGAAAACTGTATACGAAGGGCCACTTTCTAGATCAGTTAAACTGGTAAAGATGCTTTCTCTAACCACAGCAGCAGCAACGTTTCTTGGTACTCCATTAGTGATATTTTTTGGTAAACATGCAGCTTCTTTACCTGTAAAGGTCACTTTACTGACGTTATTGTGCTCGATTGGAGGAGGTTCGACCCTTCTGCTCCACTTCATCTCCTTGCCCTATGTACACAAAATGGATTTTAATCCAGAGGAAAAAGTGTTTGCAGTAGAGACTTTGTCTTTATTCGCCTTAAGAAAAAGAACCGAGTTCTCGGTAGACGACATTTCTATCTTCGTGGAGGATAGGGCTTTCTCTACTTTTGAAGCTCGTGGAGTGAAATATTTCATTCACAAAGAGCTTGTAGAAGCTCAGCAATTCTTGCACTTTATCGAAAAGTGGAAGAAAGGAGAAGCGACAGATTTCAAGAAACCATCGTGAAAGATTCAGTGGTTTATCAGTGCACCAATGTTTTTTTTTCTGTAAACCAGGGAACGTTAAGGAGCTCGCGATGCCAAATGATGAGAAGTTTGATATTTCCAGCAATAAATACAAGATTGCTTTTTCTTGCAGCTTGAAGCATTTAAACACCAAATATTTAGGAGTTGGAAAATCACAGTTCCGTTCCCAGAGCCCTCATTGATCAGTAGAAACTGAGGTTCTGGTAACGATGTAATGTATTGTACCCAAAATTTGAAGGTGCAGGTTCATCACGGTGGTCAATATGTTGTGGTCCCGGGGAGAGTACTCCCTTATATGGGTTATATAGGTATGTACGACCCCAAAGGGTATGGTTTTTCAGTCGTTTTGGTCATAAATTGGGTATCGAATTTAGCCATTTTGCCACCATTTTGGTCATAAATAGGGTACCGATTTTTGCACTCGTCTTCAATTCGGTTTTTTTAGAAGCTACTTCTTCATCACACCCTCCTTCTCCCATCCGCGCTTTGCCTTCCTCTTCCCCATTTAACATCTGCATAGCAGGCTAGGTAAAGCCAGCAACAACAGCCTTTGCCCTAATGATCTAAGAGTCAAGTCATAAATAGGGTGTCAAATTTTTGGTCAGGACAAAAAGATGGTAGGGAAAATCTCACATTTTGGTCATAATTAGGGTAAGGGTTTTGGGAAGTGGGCCACACACCCCTACCCAATTTTTTTGGAGTACCCCCCCCCCCCCCCCCCCCCCCCCC